>Ga0209087_1000201_pt1 | contig 38609 bp, 39 predicted proteins | sample S_130805_EF_Meta_FD_187321 | JGI IMG/M metagenome (GOLD analysis project Ga0209087, IMG submission 187321) | Freshwater microbial communities from Lake Simoncouche, Canada to study carbon cycling - S_130805_EF_MetaG (SPAdes) (version 2) | ecosystem: Environmental > Aquatic > Freshwater > Lake ... | reverse complement strand
CTCACGTGTTCCTCACCCGTTCGCCGCTAATTCACTACCGAAGTAGTTTCATCGCTCGACTTGCATGTGTTAAGCACGCCGCCAGCGTTCGTCCTGAGCCAGGATCAAACTCTCCATAGAAAGTTTTTCTGGCTTACGAGACAAACAAACTGTCGTTTATTTTGTCTTTACCAAAGGAAATCAACGAGTAGTCCATACCCTGAATTAACAGTGCATGGCACATACTTCATTGAAGTATTTATTTAGAGAATGGCGCTAGAAATTTGCATGACTAGTTAAACCATTCTCTGGCATTGACTTATGGCACGCTGTTGAGTTCTCAAGGTACGGATGCGCACTGCGTCTTAGGATTTCTCCTAATTTTCAGGGCAGACCGCCAAACTTAGTGCATACGCCTAGGCACGGTCAAACCGGCTAGATAGCTCTAAATCAGGAAGTGATGCTGTACGGCCCCCAAAGCTTCCTCAGGGGTACGTTCCACAGCAAGGAGCGTAACTATAGGGGTGACCAGTCCGAGGGTCAAATCGGGTTACTGGGGGTCGCCTCTCTGGGGTGCAGATGTGGCTCATGCAGAAAAATTGATGTTTTTGAGCGTAAATAATGGCCTTTTCGGCCTATCTGGGAAACTCTAAACGAGTTCAACAGCGGCGAGGTCGCGCTTGCCTTTACGCAAAACTGCATATTTTCCGCATAAAAAGTGGCTTTTTTCGAGGCGGAAGTCCTCACCCGAGATCTTCTCATTATTGAGATATGCGCCACCTTCTTTAACGATGCGTCGAGCCGCAGATTTGGAGTCAACGACCCCTGCAGCGGCTAGCAAATCGACCCATGTAGGAATCTCTTCTTTTGACGAAATCTGAACACGAGGCAATTCACTTAACGCACTCGCTAACGTCTTCTCATCAAGAGTAGTGAGGTCGCCTTGGCCGAAGAGAGCCTTCGCAGCTTCCTCTACGCGGGCAGAAGTTTCGTCGCCATGAATCAAAGCGGTGAGTTCACGCGCCAGTGCGCGATGTGCGTTACGTGCACCGGGATTCTCGTTATGTTCTTTTTCAATCTCTTCGATCTCTTTGCGTGACTTGAATGAAAATACTTTCAAGAAATTGATGACATCTTTATCGTCAGAGTTCAACCAGTACTGGAAGAAAGCATATGGAGAAGTCATCTCTGGATCTAGCCAGACACTTCCTCCTGCAGTTTTACCAAACTTAGTTCCATCAGCTTTTGTGAGCAGCGGAACCGTTACGGCATGGCCACTTCCACTTTCTACGCGACGAATCAAATCAAGACCGGCAACAATATTGCCCCACTGATCCGATCCCCCAAGTTGCAGTGTGCAGTTGTTACGGCGATACAGTTCAAGATAATCAAAGGCTTGCAGAACTTGATACGAAAATTCTGTATATGAAATGCCACCTTCGAGACGATTAGCTACAGAATCTTTCGAGAGCATCTGGTTAACACTGAAGTGCTTACCAATATCTCGCAAGAATTCAATCGCCGAGAGAGGTGACGTCCAATCAAGATTGTTCACTACTACCGCTGGGTTTGTAGCTACTTTAAAATCCAATACTGATGAGACCTGTAGCTTGATTCGGTTGACCCATTGTTCAACTATCTCGCTGCTATTGAGGCTGCGTTCTTCATTGCGTCCACTGGGATCGCCCACTAATCCAGTAGCTCCCCCGACAAGTGCGATGGGGTGGTGGCCTGCTAATTGAAAGCGGCGTAGAACAAGAAGTACAACAAGGTTGCCTACATGGATGCTCGGTGCAGTGGGATCAAAGCCAATGTAGAGCGTGATTGGCTTCTCAAGGGCAGCGGCAAGTTCCTTCTCATCGGTGGTCTGTGCAATAAGCCCACGCCAGCGCAGGTCATCTAGAAATTGACTCATGCGCTCATCATGCCTGAAAAGGCCTTGGACTTGGCGGAGAAATTCGCTTCAAATGCGCTGACTTCGCTCTTGAGAATAGCGAGTTGGCGGCCAAGGGCAGCGGGCGCTGTTCCTCCATAGGTTGTGCGCGAATTCAGTGCACCTTCGACTGTCAATACGCCACGAATTTCTGGAGTTAGTGATGGATGAATCGCAACGAACTGCGCATCGGAAATTTCGTGGAGTGCGACCTGGTTCTTCTCAGCGAGTGCGACACACTTTCCAGCAGCCTCATGAGCCATAGCGAATGGAATGTGCGCGCGAACGAGAAAATCTGCGATCTCTGTTGCGAGTGAGTAACCAGTGGGTGCTGCGGCAGCCATCTTTACACGATTGAATTCAGTCGTTGCCACCATTCCAGCAACTGCTGGGAGGACAAGCGCCAATGTATCGAATGAATCAAAGAGCGGTTCTTTATCTTCTTGGAGATCGCGGTTGTAAGCGAAAGGTAATCCTTTGAGCATCGTAAGAACACCTGTCAGATTTCCCACTAATCTTCCGGCCTTGCCACGAGCAAGCTCTGCCATATCTGGATTCTTCTTCTGCGGCATAATCGAAGAACCAGTTGAGTAAGAATCTGAGACTTTCGCCCAACCAAATTCGGTCGTTGCCCAGATGCACCACTCTTCGCCGATACGTGAGAGATGGACACCGACCATCGAAATGATAAAGAGCGCTTCGGCAACGAAATCTCGATCGGAGACACCATCGATACTATTTCCAGCGCTCTTCTTGAAACCGAGGGCAGTGGCAGTTGCCTCAGGAGAAAGTGGGAGTGATGATCCTGCGAGTGCGCCAGAACCTAATGGGCTCACTGAAGTTCTGACGAACCAATCATCGATGCGGTCTAGATCTCGATTGAGCGCGTGTACATGTTTTGCAAGTTCGTGGCCAAAGAGCACAGGTTGGGCATGCTGCATATGAGTGAAGCCGACTGCGGGTGCATCTGCGTACTCGTGGGCCTTCTGAACAAGTGCTTGCTGCAGAAGAATAATCTTCTCAGCTGTTTCAAGCATTGCATCCATTGCGTAGAGACGGAGATCTGTAGCGACCTGATCATTACGGGAACGACCCGCACGGAGTGATCCTCCAATCTCACCTAACTTCTCGGTGAGCCCTCTCTCCAGCGCCGAATGAACATCCTCGTCAGAATCGTTGTAGGTAAATTGTCCCGTTCTGACTTCTTCGGTTAATTCATGAAGTGCCGCACGAATTTTTCCAGCAACCTCAGGTGTCAACAAGGCTGACGATTCCAGGACGGCGAGGTGTGCCAACGAGGAACGCAGATCGTATGGAGCAAGGCGCCAATCGAAGTGAACGCTTCGTGAGAGCGCAAAAACTACATCTGCTGGTTCCTCTGAAAATCTTCCGCCCCACAGTGACATTTCTCTACCTTCTCTTCTTTGTTCTAGTTTTTCCTGCAAATGCGAGTAGTTCACGCGCTAAAGCGTTACCGCCAGTAGCACTCTTTGAGACAACAAGAACGGTGTCATCGCCGGCTATCGTTCCGATAATCTCTTTGATACCTGAATGATCAAGAGAGCTTGCCAATAATTGGGCTCCCCCTGGTGGAGTGCGGACAACAGCTAAGTTGCCACTTGCGTCAACGCTCAAAATTAACTCCTGAGGTAACGGCATAGATCGCGCAAGAGATGAATCGCTATCTTCAGAGATGGAGTAGACCATCTCGCCTTTCTGATTTCGAATGCGAACCGCGCCAATCTCTTCGATATCTCTGCTCGCCGTCGCCTGAGTAACGGGATATCCAGCCTTCTTAAGTGCTTGCACTAAATCCTCTTGGCTATGAATTCGACCAGAACTAATTGCCGAAATCGCAGCTAAGCGGCGGGCTGAGACGGAGTTGATCGGTTGTACTTTAGCCATGGTCTGCCTCCTTCATTACCTTCTTGAAAATCGAAATAAATTTTTCTATTTGCGGCAAGGTAACAATCAATGGTGGTGCGATACGGATCGTCTGATCATTAGCCGCATTAACAATGATGCCGGCTTCGAGCATGGATGCTGCTACCTTCTTTGCTATCGGAGTTGTGAGTTCAATTCCTAAAAGTAAGCCCCGTCCACGAACTTCGGAGACTCCAGGCGTACCTGAAAGACTCTTCTTAATCTTCTTCTCAAACGCTTGTGCAGATTTCATCAACTGCTTGCTTTCGATGACGTCGAGCACTGCGTTAGCTGCAGCGCATGCGATTGGGTTTCCTCCGAAAGTTGTACCGTGATCACCAGGCTGAAGTAACTGTGCAGCTCTGCCATATGCAATCGTGGCTCCTAGTGGTAATCCCCCACCAATACCTTTAGCCACAGTAACTACATCAGGTTGAACTTTTTCATGTTCGAAACCAAACCACTGCCCAGTTCTGCCAATTCCAGTTTGCACACAATCAAAGACTAAAAGCGCTCCAACGCGATCGCAAATCTCCCTGAGTCCAGCCAAGTAACCATCTTCTGGAGTAATTACCCCAGCCTCACCCATGATTGGCTCGACAATGATCATCGCTGTCTTCTTTGATACAGCACGCGACATTGCTGACAAATCACCATAAGGAACGTGAGTAATTCCTTTAAGCAAGGGAGTAAATGGTTCGCGCTTTGACGGTTGGCCTGTCATAGAAAGTGCTCCCATGGTTCGACCATGAAAAGAACCCTGGGCTGCAACGATACGAGATCTTCCGGTGCGACGGGAGATCTTCAGAGCTGCCTCATTCGCTTCAGCTCCTGAGTTACAGAAGAAGATTCGCGCATCGGAATCGCCAGTCATTTTTTGTAATCGCAACGCTAAGAGCAACCCTTGCGGATGTGCAAAGAAATTACTCACATGAGCCAGAGTGGAGACTTGCTTAGTTACCGCCTTGATGACAGCAGGGTGACCATGGCCGAGAACATTTGTGGCTATTCCTGCAAGAAAATCTAGATACGACTTACCGTGATCATCCTTAAGAACGCATCCTTTGCCGCTTACAAAGGTGCGCGAAGGGGTGCCGTAATTTGTCATCATGACATCGTCCCAGGTGATGGTTGCGCTCTTCTTCATCATGCGCTGACCAACGTTCCGCCACTATTTTCCAACGCTAGCGCGAAAGCTTCAGGATCTCGACCGTCGATTATTCTCACCGCGCGTGCCCCGTTATCTATTGCCTCTAAACAAGCAGCAACCTTCGGAGACATTCCATCTTCAAATGAATCCTTCATCGCAAAAAGTTCGTCGCGAGAAATTGAAGAGATAAGTGATCCACGATCTGGCCAATTACGATAAATACCGGGTACATCTGTCATCACAATAAGAGCCATTGCATCTAGCGCTCCTGCAATTGCGGCAGAGACAAGATCTCCGTTGACGTTAAGCGCGCCAGTACCTTCAGTATTTGAAGCAACGGGAGAGATCACCGGAACTTTTCCTTGATCGAGTAGCGATTGAATCTGGTCTGCATCGACTGCAGTAATTCGACCCACAAATCCAAGATCCACAGAGGTTCCATCCACTAATTGAGTGAGCGTTTCTGCCGTGATGATTCCACGGCCGGAGAGAGATATAGCAGGTATGGAATGAGCGATCAATGCGGAGGTAACTGCCGGACCTACTTGTGTTGCAAGAACTTCTTCGGCTACTTCAAGAGTGGCTGCATCTGTATAGCGAAATCCACCTATGAACCGTGGGGTTATTCCACGAGCTGTGAGTTCGGCGTTGACCTGCGGTGCACCACCATGGACGACCACGACCTTCAAATTCTTTGCAAGTGCTTGGCCGAGCGCTCTCGCAAAGAGCCCTGAGTCATCAGACATTGCATGGCCCCCATATTTGACCACAAGAATGTTGCTCATATTCCGATTCCTTGCGCGCTCAAACCCGTAGCACCATCTAAGCCACACATAATGTTTGCGTTCTGTACTGCCTGACCTGCAGCGCCCTTACCCAAATTATCAATTGCAATACTGACAATTGCGCGCTTTGTATGTCCATCTACCGCCACTTGAAGATGTGCCGAATTGCTCCCATACACCGAATGTGTTGCAGGCATTTCACCTTCTGGAAGAACTGAAACAAAGGTCTCGTCTGCGTAATAGTGCGAAAAGTGTTTATGAAGCTCATCGGTAGAGATGAATTGGTCGAGCTTGACTGTGATCGTCGCAAGAATTCCGCGGACCATGGGCGCAAGCATTGGTGTGAATGAGATCCGTACTTCTTTGCCTGTCGCTTGAGAAACACATTGTTCAATCTCTGGAATGTGCTGATGAACTCCCCCGAATTTATAGGAAGACATCGATCCCATAATCGCACTTGCAAGAAGGTTACTTTTAGCCGAACGACCTGCGCCAGACGTGCCTGAGGCGGCTACAACCACCACATCGTTCACGTGTGCGAACTGAGCAAGAGGTGTCAGCGCAAGAGCTACCGCCGTTGCATAACAACCCGGATTAGCAATCTTCTCTGACTTCTCAATTTTTGCGTACTGTCCTTTAATCTCAGGCAATCCATATACCCAGTGGCCGGCATGATCTCCTCCGTAATATGTTGCCCACGCGGCGGGATCTTCTAATCTAAAATCAGCACCGATATCCACAAACTTCATAGATGGCGCAACAGTTGCAATCGCTTTAACTGCCGCAGCAGATTCACCATGAGGAAGAGCTAAGAAAACCAATTCGCATGCCACAAAGAGTTCAGGCGAGAAAGCCGAGAAACGTTGACCGCTCATTGACGTCAATTGGGGATGGAGAGAAGTGATGAGCTCCCCCGCGTTCGAGTGAGCCGAGACCGCCTCCACTGTAAAAGTTGGGTGAGTTGAAAGAATTCTCAGTAGCTCCCCGCCGGCATAGCCACTTGCGCCCACAACACCAGTTTTCATGAAATCAAGGGTACCTGATGATCTATAATTATACAAGCATCTGCATAATTATGCAGTACGGAGAACTGCCCCCGTGGCCTTCGCTGCCGCAGCCACTGCTGACTCGCGCATCTCTGTGACCTCTGCCCCAGTCAACGTTCGATCAGGTGCTCGGAAAACTAGTGAGAAAGCGAGTGAAATCTTGCCATCCCCCAGTTTGTCGTAACGGTCAAAGAGAGTGATGGATTCAAGAAGTTCTCCGGCGCCAGAACGAAGCGCAGCTTCAACTTCGGCAGCGGTGATACCAGCTTCAACAATTAAAGCGACATCTTGAAGTGCTGCAGGCATCGTACCTACAGTTGTAGGGCGAACTAGCTCTGAGTCAGGAAGTGCGCTGAGTGCAACTGCGAATGCGACTGAGCGTTCAGGAAGACCGTACTTGGCAACTATGCGTGGATGAAGTTCACCGGCGTGTGCAACTGCCTTGCCATCAACGATCAGCTCTGCGCAACGACCCGGATGCCATGGAGCGAAATCAGAGCGCTTCACAGTCCACTGCAGGTTACAGAGTGCAAGTACATCTTGGGCATATGCAATTGCATCTTGCCATGTGTATGAACGAGCTTTGCCTTGCCAATCTTCAATCTCATTCTTTCCAACAAGAAGACCAGAGACGTGATATCCCTGTGGTGGAACGCTGGCGAATATCTCATCGATAATTTTCTGGTTGGGACGCTGAGCAAGATCTGGTGAGATAAATGGAACAAGCTTCTGGGAGCTACGGAATATCGATCCCATCTCGAAGATTGCAAAATCTCTTGCACCGCGACTTATGTTACGCGCTGCTACTTCGATCAATCCAGGGACGAGGTGCACTCGCATCAGAGGGAATTCTTCGGACATTGGGTTAGCGATCTTGTAGGTCGATGCCCTCTCCCCCATAAAGCCCATGAAATCAATCGTCTCCTGATTGGTGAATGGGAAAGTTTGTACTTCGGCAAGGCCGCGATTAGCCAGCATCTGAGCAACTGCGCGACGACGCTTCTGATTCGACGTGAGAGATGCATGTAGGGGGCGAGGTGGAAGAACTGAAGGAATCTTGTCATAACCAATCATGCGCGCTACTTCTTCAGCTAAATCTGCCGGTGTCAGCAGATCCCAACGCCACGATGGAGGATCCACTTCAAAAGTCTTCTCATCTACATCACACCCGATAGCACGAAGTAATTCGGCAATCTTCGGCGGTGCAATCTCTAACCCTAAGGTACGAGAAATATATGCAGGATCTAGGATCAAGAGAGGAGCGTAACGCGGCTTGCCATCGACGACTGTAGAAACATGTTGAGCTGAACTATGAGCGGTAAGAAGTTGCACAAAACGCGCTGATGCAAATTCGGCCAGAGATGGATCAACACTTCGTTCTAGGCGACGTGATGCCTCCGATGACAACTTATGGCGACGAGAATTCTTAGCAATACAGACAGGATCAAATCGCACAGCCTCTAGCGCAATTTCAGTGGTGCTCTCAGAAATTTCAGATGATGTTCCGCCCATCGTTCCGGCAAGTGCAAGCGGCTGATTGTCGTCACAGACCATCAGGTCATCTGGATCCAATTGTCGAATCTGTCCATCAAGAGTCGTGAAGGGTTGCGCCTTTCCTGCGCGCTTGATGGTGAGGCCACCCTTAATCTTTGCCCTGTCGAAAGCGTGTAGCGGTTGGCCAAGTTCAAGCATGACGTAGTTGGTGACATCAACAACCAGGGAAATAGAACGCATTCCCATCTTCTCAATACGTCGACGCATCCACAGCGGTGTTGTTGCAGCAGAGTCGAAATTGGAAAGGGTGCGCAGATAGAAGACTGATGCCGTTGATGGATCGGCGATCTTTGCAGTGACACCTTTTCCAGTCTCTGCAAACGTAAGATCGCGCAGCGCATCCACTGGATCGGTGAACTTGAGGTTGAGTGATCCTGCAACCTCGCGAGCAATACCACGAATACTAAGTGCATACCCACGATCTGGATTTACAGCGATATCGAAGATCACATCGTTGATCATGAGACCTTCAATAGCATCTTCACCAATTGTCACGGATCCTTCTGCAAAAGTCATGATTCCAGAATGATCTTCACCCAAACCAAGTTCGCGTGCAGAGCAGATCATTCCATTCGAGGTCTTACCGTACGTCTCGCGTGCACCGATAGAGAAATCACCAGGTAGAACTGCTCCTGGAAGTGCGGCCACGATGAAGTCACCCACAATGAAATTTGTTGCACCGCAGATAACAAAGCGGGTCTCTTTCTCACCGCAATCGAGGCCGACATAACGCACTGGCTTTTTAAAGTCGGTGAGCTCTTCGATGCTCAGTACCTTTGCAAATACAAGTGGGCCAGTCAGATCAGCGCCCTGCTTGAGAATTTCTTCTACCTCAAAGCCAACTCTGATGAGGCCATCGGAAATCTCTTCAGGTGTAACTGAATCTGGAATCTCAACAAACTCCTTGATCCATGACAACGGTGCGCGCATTTAGAGTCCCACTCCAAACTGGCGAGTGAAGCGGAGATCGCCTTCGACAATGTCATGCATATCTGTAATGCCATGTCGAACCATAAGAGTGCGTTCAAGCCCCATTCCAAATGCAAAACCTGAGTACACGTCAGTATCTATTCCGCATGTTTCAAGAACCTTCGGGTTGACCATGCCACAGCCACCCCATTCGATCCAACGACCGTTGAAGAAAATATCCACTTCAGCACTCGGCTCGGTGAATGGGAAGAACGACGGCCGCAGACGCGTGGTGACATCGGGACCGAACATATGACGAGCAAAATTATCGAGCGTCCCCTTCAGGTGCGCCATCGACATTCCCTTATCAACAACGAGGCCTTCAACTTGGTGAAAGACCGGGCTGTGCGTGGAATCGAGTTCATCGGCACGGAAGGTACGACCAGGGCAGATAATATAAATTGGAGGTTCTGATGTGAGCATCGTACGAATCTGAACAGGTGATGTGTGTGTTCGAAGCACCACTCCAGATTCAACAGGTTCGACGAAGAATGTATCTTGCATGGTGCGAGCAGGATGGTCTGCCGGGATATTGAGCGCATCAAAGTTGAGCCACCCTGATTCGAGTTCAGGCCCTTCGGCTACCGAGAAACCTTGCTCAATAAAGAAATCTGAAATCTCATTCTTAATAATCGTGATGGGATGCAATCCACCTTTATGTGAACGAGATACTGGCAAGGTGATGTCTACAACTTCATCGCGGAGAACCCGTTCGTTCTGCTCTTGCTCGAGTTTTGCTGTCGATATTTCGAGTAGAGCGGTGATAGCTGCCTTGCCTTCACCAATGATTTTTCCGACAGATGCTTTCTGATCGGCTGGCAGTGAGCCAAGTCCACGACTTGCCTGCGCTATTGGAGATTTGTCACCTAGATGTGCAAGGCGAGCCTCTTTGAGAGAATCGAGGTTGGTCGCTGCGATGAAAGCTTTTTCAGCCTCTTTCACCCATGACGAAACCTCAACGTGATCCATGGACCGTATTCTAACCGTGCGGAGGTCGAGAAAGCGTGAACATTACGATCGAGGCCGCGGCAGAAAGATTGAGACTCTCTGCCTGACCTGACATCGGAATTGCAACGGTGCGAGCAGTGACCGCTAATTCGGCAGAGCTGGTGCCTGCTCCTTCATTTCCGAAGATAGCTACACATGGACCTGTCGCACGGAAATCAACAATCGATTCACTTGCATGGGATGAGAGAACAATGCACTCGGGGTTCTTCAACTCTGAGAGAAGAGTTGTTAACTCCATAGATTCAAATACTGGAATATGCCAGAGCGAGCCGGCAGTTGAGCGGACAACCTTAGGCGAATACATATCAACGCTCTGAGGTGAGGTGATAATTGCTCGAGCACCGAAGGCATCGGCGGAACGAAGAATGGTTCCCGCATTACCTGGATCTTGGATGCGGTCTAAATATATAAAGAATGATTCCGGCGTGATTGCAATGTCAGCAAGACGGAATCGTGGAATCGAACAGACCATTACGATTCCTTGAGGTGTCACAGTTGCTGTCATCGCCTGCATGACCTCATCGCTTACTTCAACGACATTCACTTCTGTGACATCGAGATCAGAGATGCGCTCTGCACCCGATGGGCTGAGGTAGAGAGTCTCAATTGCGGGACCTTGTTGGCAGGTAAGCGCTTCACGTAAAGATTGAATACCCTCGGCTACAAAGAGCCCTGATTCACTTCGCTCTTTTACTCCCCGAGAACCGATAAGAGCCTTCACTCGCCCGACATGCGGGGAATGAAGGCTCTCAATCATCGAAATTGATTATCGGCGCAACAACAAATTACGCAGAAACTAAGCTCTTGCGAGCTAGATCAACAAGGGTCTTAAATGTTGCTGGATCATTAATCGCCATATCTGAAAGAACACGACGATCTACTTCGATACCAGCAGCCTTGAGGCCTTGGATTAAACGGTTGTATGTCATACCGTTTTCGCGAGCCGCTGCATTAATGCGCTGGATCCAGAGCTGACGGAAGTCGCCCTTCTTATCCTTGCGGTCATTGAATGCATAGACCATTGAGTGTGTAACTTGCTCCTTCGCCTTTGTGAAAAGACGTGAGCGTTGACCACGGTAACCCGCTGCGCGAGCCAGGGTTGTACGACGCTTCTTTGCTGCGTGGACTCCACGTTTTACTCTTGCCATTTAGTGCACGCTCCTTACTTCAAACCAAGCATGCGCTTGGCTGTCATTGTGACGGTTGGCTTTGCTGACTTCTCTTGGCTAAGACGACGAGTGACACGTGAGGACTTGCGCTCCAAAAGGTGGCGCTTACCTGCACGCTCGTGCATGATCTTTCCTGTACCTGTGACGCGGAAGGTCTTCTTCGCACCACTGTGGGTTTTCATCTTTGGCATTGCTGTCTCCTGTGCCTACTCGGTTTTTACTTCTCTGCTTCTTGCTTTGCCTTCTCAGCAGCAGCTCGCGCTGCCTTCTGTTCTGCAACTGCTTCGGTCTTCTTTTTCGTCGGACCTAATACCATCGTCATATTTCGACCCTCTTGTTTAGGGGCGAATTCAACGAATCCATGTTCTACAACATCTTCTGCAAGACGCTGCAATAACTTAAAGCCCATCTCCGGACGAGTTTGTTCACGTCCACGAAATTTCATCGTGATCTTTACCTTGTCGCCACCTTTGAGGAATTTCTCGATTGCGTTCTTTTTAGTTTCGTAATCGTGAGCTTCGATCTTGGGGGTTAAGCGCACTTCCTTCACCACAATGTGGGTCTGGTTCTGACGAGCTTCGCGTGCCTTCTGTGCTGCTTCGTACTTGAACTTTCCAAAGTCCATGATCTTGCAGACAGGTGGGTTGGCTTCTGGTGCAATCTCGACGAGGTCGAGACCGATTTCATCTGCCATTGCTAGGGCTGCTTCGATATCTACAACTCCAACTTGTTCACCGGTGTAATTGATGAGACGAATTTGGGGTGTGCGGATTCGATCATTGATGCGCGGTTCAGTGGTGATTTCTGCTCCTTCGGTTGGTCTTTCGCATTTCTTCTGATGTAACGGAAGTTTCTGCAAAAGGACACCGCAGGCAGTGAAGTATGGGCGAACCCACGGCTCAATGAGCCATCTTCATCCGACATAACCAGCTCGCCGGGGCGAAGAAGGTGGGAGCGGTGAGCTCCTCTTGCAGTAACGAGTTCCGCTACTGGTCTGGGGCAAGAATACCTGAGGAAGGGCTCAATCAGGAAATCGGGTGTGAGCGTTACCCGAGGTCGATAAGAGCATTGGGAGCTGGCTCAGGACAGGCTTGGCCAGGTGCAATAACACCTTCAAAATGCCACCATTCATTGGCATAGACCCGACATAACCCAAAACGAGAACCATTTCTTTCGAGCCAGAGCGCTTCTTCACGACCATCTGGATAGTTCACATCGATTGCAAGGCCACGAGGATGGTTTGAAAACTTTGGAGGGAGCACCCATTTCGCTGCTTCAGATTCGCTTCCTCTAATAACTACTTCTCGATCGAAGAGCATCTGCTGACGTGCCAAAGATCTAAATCCTGAGGTCAGAGAAAGTTCAACACCATCAGCTCGTGCAAAAGATTGAGCTACGGAGAATCTTGTGGCGAGAAGTGGATGGAGTTCTGTTGCTTCTCCAGTTGCATCAGTTATTTCTGTGAGAGAGACATCCCCCAAAAAGAGAAATTCTGGAGGACATGAGGGCTCTGTCACCGCCACCGTAATTCTAGATTCAACATCAAAACATACGATTGAGGGAAGCTCCTGCGCGACTTCAACAGCTGGAACCAAATTGTGATCCAATGGAACTGCGACCAGCCCAACTCCGATCAGAAGTGGAACAAGTACGGCAAGAAGAAAACCAAAGCTCTGCTTATGCACCCATCGCATGCAGCCCGCCATCAACATGGATAATTTCGCCAGTTGTCTTTGGGAACCAATCACTCAGCAGCGCAACAGCAGCCTTTGCAGCTGGTGCTGGATCGGTGACATCCCATGTAAGTGGAGATCGCTCATTCCATACTTTTTCAAACTCGTCGAATCCCGGAATTGATTTAGCTGCCATCGTGCGAATCGGACCAGCCGCAACTAAGTTAATTCGAATATTCTCGCTTCCGAGATCGCGAGCCAAATAACGTGAAGTTGATTCCAAGGCCGCTTTTGCTACTCCCATCCAGTCATACTTTGGCCATGCAACAGCTGCATCGAAATCAAGACCTACTACTGATGCACCACCTTTAAATGTAGGACGGCATGCCATTGTCAGTGATTTTAAAGAGTATGCAGATACTTGAACAGCAGTGGCAACATCTTCCCATGCTGTATTGAGAAAGTTACCTCCGAGTGCCGCCTCTGGGGCGAAACCAATGGAGTGCACAACACCATCAAGATGTGGAACGTGCTTGCGAACGTGTTCAGCCAAACCTTCGAGATGGCCCTGATCAGTGACATCGAGTTCGATAATTGGCGGTGTCTGTGGAAGGCGACCTGCAATACGAGTAGTAAGACTTAACGCGCGACCGAATCCAGTAAGGAGAACGGTTGCTCCTTCTTCTTGTGCGATCTTTGCGATGTGAAAAGCAATCGAACTGTCTGTAAGAACTCCGGTCACAAGAATATTTTTGCCTTGAAGAATTCCCACTTAGTGCCCCATTCCTAATCCACCATCAACAGGAATAATTGCTCCAGTGATGTAACTTGCCTTTGGCGACGCAACAAAGCTCACTACATCCGCAATCTCTTCAACGCTGCAAAAACGACCGAGAGGGACTTGCCCTGCGATATCGCTACGTCTCTTCTCATCCAGATCAGCCGTCATATCGGTTTCTACGAATCCTGGCGCAATGACATTTGCCGTTATTGAACGTGAACCAAGTTCGCGTGCGAATGACCGTGCCATTCCAACTAATCCTGCCTTGCTGGCAGAGTAATTGACCTGTCCAGCAGCTCCTACTCCGCCCACCACCGAACCGATAAAGATCAACCGTCCACGCTTTAGTTTGAGAAGTCCTTTTGAAGCGCGTTTGGCAACTCTGAATGCACCGGTGAGATTGGTATCGATAACAGATGTGAAATCTTCTTCACTCATTCGCAAGACTAAGGTGTCCTTCGTGATTCCAGCATTGGCAACGATGATTTCTGGAATCCCCCACTGATCCTCAATCGATGCAAAGGCAGCATCAACCGATTCCGCTGAGGTGACATCCATCATTACAGATTTAAAACCGGCGGGAGCACTACCGCTGCGGTAGGTGATCACGACATCGCACCCATCGGATTCAAGGGCGGTAGCAATAGCTAAACCGATTCCCCGATTACCGCCGGTGACCAGTGCTAAAGGGCTCGCTTCGCTCATATGGCCAAACTTACCCTGCTACCTATGCGTAACCTGCATTTGAAGTCGCTCTTCTGCCATGACAGACATATTCTTATCGCATGGCAACAACATCAGGAGCGGGCGAGAACGAGGTTTATGACGTCACCAGCGCTCCCAAGGCCCTGAGTAACGATCTTTCAGGTCGCCAGAAGAGATATTTCATCTCGATGATGATTAGAACCCTCTGCTTCATTCTCACCGTGATTCTCCCTAGCCCATTTCGATGGATAGCACTTTTCGGCGCTGTAACTCTGCCTTACGTAGCTGTAGTAATCGCCAATGCCGGACGGGAAACCATTACACCTGGCGCGGCTCTCTTATCTAAGAAACCACGATCTCTTTCTTAACTACAATCTCCACTGTGATTCGGTCAGGCGAGAAACGCGCGATACTCAAAAGTCTTATTGCCATCCTTCTTGTCATCGGCTGTTTGTGGGCTTCTCAATGGCAATTCCATCGCGGCCAAGATCGCAGCGCACGAAACGCCATGATCGAAGCACATATTGATATTGCGGCAGTCGATTTAGCGACGCTGAAATCTGATGTGAAGAAGAATGAGTGGCGAGCAATAACCACAACAGGAACTTTCGATCCCAAGGAACAGATTCTTTTGCGAAATCGTTACTTCGAGGGAAAGTACGGCTATGCCGTTCTCACTCGATTTACAACTGACAGTGGCGACTCTATCTGGGTGGATCGCGGATGGGTTGCCGCTGGAGCTTCTGCAACAGTTGCACCAGTGACATCACCAGTTCCTACAGGATTAGTCTCTATCAACGCCAGACTCCGACTTGATTCTTCGCTGCCTTCCGGATCCTTCTTCGCACTTCCCCTCAATCGTGACGCAGACCTGGTGAGTAAACTCAATGCTCAATCAGGTCTGGCTTCTGAAAACTTCTACCTTGATCTTATTTCTGGCTCTTTGCCTTCACTGACACCGACTGCACCGGCAGAGATCCCATCTTTGAGTGATGGGCCACATTTAGCGTATGCAGTGCAATGGATTCTCTTTGCAGGGTTAGTCATATATGGAAGATATTTGATCAGAAAAATGGATTTAGTTAGCGGTGAGGTCTTGCCGAGCAAAGAGCTCTGAGTAAAGACCGCCTTTACTGATCAGCTCTTCATGTCGTCCACGTTCTGCAACAACGCCATTATTGATTACTAGGATCTGATCTGCTTCCATCACCGTACTGAGACGGTGCGCAATCACGATGCTTGTTCGACCCTTGAGAGCATGCTTAAGCGCATCCTGAACAAGTGATTCATTTTCAGAATCAAGGTGTGCTGTAGCTTCATCGAGGATTACAACGGCGGGTGATTTCAAGAGAAGACGAGCGATCGCAAGACGTTGCTTTTCACCTCCGCTTAGACGGTGGCCGCGCTCTCCAACCATCGTTTCTAATCCTTGCGGAAGCGAATCAATGAGATTCCAAATCTGGGCGCTACGACAAGCAGCTTCCATCTCTTCGAGAGTGGCATCCTCCTTTGCATATCGTAAATTCTCAGCGATTGTTTCATGGAAGAGATGTGCATCTTGCATGACTACTCCGATGCAATCACGCAAACTTTCTAATTCAACATCACGAATATCATGGCCATCGATTTCGATAGATCCACCCGTGACATCATAGAGTCGAGGAATCAGTGCGCTGATTGTTGTCTTTCCGGCACCCGACGGGCCAACAAGGGCTGTCAGCGTTCCAGGTTCTGCAGTGAAGGAGATTCCCTTTAAAATTTCTCCAGAGTCAACCGTCTCGAGCTTTGCAGCCGACTCCAAAGAGGCGAGCGAGATTTCATCGGCCTTTGGATATCGGAATTCAACGTTCTTAAATTCAACTCGAGGCATAGATGTTGTTAAGACACTAGCACCTGGCTTACTCGTCACCATCGGAGCAAGATCGAGTACCTCGAATACTCTTTCAAAAGAGACAAGAGCTGTCATCACATCAATACGAATATTTGAGAGCGCGGTCAATGGACCATAGAGACGAGCCAACAAGGCTGTGATCGCAATCATTGAGCCCACTGTGATCGTGCCATTGATCGCTAAGTGGCCACCGATTCCGTAGGCAAAAGCGGTTGCAATTGCTGCAACGCTTGTGAGTGAGATAAAGAAGAGACGGTTCAGGAGTGCTAATTGAATGCCAATATCGGCAACTCTTCTCGCTCTAGAACGAAAATACTCTTTCTCGTTCGAATGCTTTCCATAGAGAGCAACCAGGAGTGCACCAGAGACGTTAAAACGCTCAGTCATGGTGCTCGACATCTGAGCATTGAGGTTAAAGGAATCTCGAGTGAGCGCTTGGATCTTGCGTCCTACCCATTTAGTCGGCAATAAAAATATGGGTAAAAGTGCGAGTGAGAAGAGAGTGATCTGCCATGAGAGAAAGAGCATCGCGATAGTCACCAGTAACAGGCTTATGACGTTGCTTATGACTCCAGAAAGTGTGGCGGTAAATGCTTGTTGTGCTCCCATGACATCTGAGTTGATACGCGAGATGAGAGCACCTGTTTGGGTGCGGGTAAAGAAAGCGATCGATTGTCTCTGCACATGGGCAAATACTTCAGAGCGAAGGTCGTAGATCAGACCCTCACCGATTCGTGCCGAGAACCATCGTCCAATTACATTCATGAGGGCATCGATGAGAGCAAGGCCACCCACGATGAGAGCCAATCGTGTCACTAGCTCTGCATCTTTAGGGATTACGCCATCGTCAATGAGTTTTCTCAAGAGCAGTGGTGTTGACACGATTAAGAATGCATCGACAACAACAGTGGCAAGATAGAAGAAGAGATAGCTGCGGTACTTTTGAGAGTAACCAAGAATTCTCTTCACGGTCCCTGGCTTGAGTTTTGCCTCTTTGACAGATGGATCTGCTGTGATTGACCTAAAGGTCATCCACATCGCGTGTTGGGACATGGGTTAAACAGTAAACCCTAAAGCCCTCAACTGTTCACGGCCATCATCTGAAATCTTGTCAGGGCCCCAAGGTGGCATCCAGACCCAGTTAATTTTCACATCACTTGTGAGCGGAGCGAGTGCTTGCCGGGTTTGATCCTCAATGACATCCTGAAGTGGGCACGCTGCTGATGTGAGTGTCATATTGAGAATCGCGATATTGCTCTCATCGACCATCACATCGTAGATAAGGCCGAGATCAACTACGTTGATTCCAAGCTCAGGATCTACGACATCCTTCATCGCTTCTCTTACATCTTCTACTTGTGCGCTCATGCCTTGCCTCTCAATAGTTTTGGAATTCTATAACTCTTTTACTTGGTTTGAGTCTGTATTGACGCATCTTTAATTGCCATCCATCCCAATAACGCACATTTAATGCGTGCTGGGTACTGTGACACACCAGCGAGAGCCACGGCATCTTCCAGCGTTGCCTCATCTCCAGCTTTCTTACCCTTACTCTGCATCAGATCAACAAATTCATCTGAGAGCGCTTGGGCTTGCTCGAAAGTCTTGCCGATAAGAAGATCGCTTGCGATCGAGACGCTGGCTTGCGAAATAGAGCAACCGACACCATCCCATGTGATCGCTGTAATTACGCCATTGACTGCGGTGAGGTTGAGAGTGATCTCATCGCCGCAGCTTGTGTTGACGTGATGGACTTGAGCATCAAAGGTTGGAGAGAGTTTCTTGTTGAGCGGATTCTTGTAGTGATCAAGAATCACTTCCTGATAAAGGGTATCGAGATTCATTATTTGAAATACCTCATCGCAGATTGAACGCCATCGATGAGCGCGTCATTATCTTCGATTGTGTTATAGAGATAGAGCGATGCTCGGGTTGTTGCTGGGACGCCTAATGATCGAGTGAGTGGCCATGCGCAGTGATGGCCGGTACGAACTGCAATTCCTTGGCTATCTAAGAATTGACCAAGATCATGAGGGTGGATACCTGCAACAGTGAAAGAGACCGCTCCCCCGCGACTTTCCATCGTGAGCGGACCAACTACTGCGACCTCTTCGATAGCTAGAAGTTTGGTGAGTAAATCCTCTGTAAGCGTGTGTTCATGCTGTGCAATGACATCCATTCCAATTGCACTTAGGTAATCAACTGCGGCTCCTAGCCCAACAGCTTGTGCCATATTTGGAACGCCTGCTTCAAATTTAGCTGGTGCTGGTGCCCACGTCGCAGTGGTCATTGAAACATCTGCAATCATCGATCCACCTGTAAGAAATGGTGGCAACTCTTCAAGGAGCACGCTGCGTCCCCACATAATTCCAACACCGGTCGGACCAACTGTTTTATGTCCGGAGAAAGTTAAGAAGTCGACGCCAAGTTGAGAAACATCTACCTTCATATGAGGAACTGATTGGCAGGCGTCGAGCACCACAACTGCGCCGACAGCATGTGCAGCTGTAGAAATCTCATCCATAGGATTGATAGTTCCGAGAACATTGGATTGATGCGTCAACGCAACAACCTTAGTTTTCGCATTGATGAGATCCGGAATCTGTGAAAGATCTAAGCGCCCTTGAGGTGTGACATCAAACCAACGCAAGGTGGCGCCGGTTCGTGCCGCAAGTTGTTGCCAAGGAATCAAATTTGCATGATGTTCCATTTGAGACACAACGATCTCATCCCCTGCTTTAAGGTGAAAGCGATTTCCGATTGGGGCATTTCCCATTGCATAGGCGATTAGATTGAGAGATTCAGTGGCGCTCTTTGTAAAGACTACTTCATCAATAGCTGCGCCAATAAATGTTGCAACTTTAGCTCTCGCTCCTTCGAAAAGATCCGTGGCTTCTTCCGCTAATTGGTGGGCACCGCGATGAGCCGCTGCGTTGTGCAGGCGATAGAAATCCACTTCAGCATCGATAACGCTCTGTGGCTTCTGAGCCGTCGCACCGCTATCGAGATAGACCAATCTTTTTCCCTCGCGAATAGTACGAGTAAAGATCGGAAAATCTTTGCGTACTTCGATGGGGTTAAAGGTCATTGCGATTACATCTGCGCCTAAGCGCCTACGTACTCCGCATATCCATTTGCCTCTAGCTTCTCAGCCAACTCTGGTCCGCCCTCTTCAACGATCTTGCCATTAGCAAAGACGTGAACAAAGTCAGGTTGAATGTATCGAAGAATGCGGGTGTAGTGAGTAATCAACAGAACGCCGATGCCATTAGCTTCTTTCGCACGGTTAACACCTTCAGAGACAACGCGAAGTGCATCAACATCAAGGCCAGAATCTGTCTCATCCAAGATTGCAATCTTTGGCTTAAGCAGTTCAAGCTGCATGATTTCGTGACGCTTCTTCTCGCCACCTGAGAATCCTTCATTGACATTACGTGAAGCAAAAGATGGATCCATCTTCAACGCTTCCATAGCTCCCTTTACTTCGCCAACCCACTCGCGAAGCTTTGGTGCTTCACCGCGAAGTGCGGTCGCAGCAGTACGAAGAAAGTTTGATACAGATACGCCAGGAACTTCAACTGGATACTGCATCGCAAGGAATAACCCAGCGCGAGCACGCTCGTCAACGGTCATCTCTAAAACATCTGCACCATCGAGTGTGACTGTGCCACCTGTGATTGTGTACTTTGGGTGACCAGCAATTGAGTACGCAAGAGTGGACTTACCTGAACCGTTAGGTCCCATGATTGCGTGTGTTTCACCGGATTTAATGGTGAGATCTACGCCCTTGAGAATTTCTACATCTCCACTCTCAGTGGTGACGCTTACTTTAAGGCCGCGAATTTCTAGTGTGCTCATCATTTTCCCCGATTAGATTTCAACTGTGACGGAGTCTCCGTCGACATGTACGCCGTAAGTGTGAAGTGGTGCAACAGCAGGTGGAGTAAGTGCTTCCCCTGTGCGTAAGTCGAACTCTGCTCCGTGAAGCCAGCATTCGATCTTAAAATCTGTGACATCTCCCTCTGAAAGGGATGCATCTGAATGTGAGCAGGTATCGTCAACTGCGAATACCTCATCGCCCACACGTGCAACACAGATGGTCTTTCCATTTTTCTCTACCTTGACAGGCTTTCCCTGCTGTAGCTCTGAAAGAAGTAGGTCGGCCAATTACTTTGCCGCCTTTGATAATTCGTCATCGATGCGAGCCATCAAACGATCTTGAATCGCTTCGATACCGATTTGCGAAACAATCTCATTGAAGAAGCCGCGAACAACAAGGCGGCGAGCATCTGATTCATTGATTCCACGAGACATCAAGTAGAAGAGTTGCTCATCATCGAAGCGACCTGTGGTGCTGGCATGGCCTGCACCCACAATTTCGCCTGTCTCAATCTCGAGATTCGGTACAGAATCTGCACGCGCACCATCGGAGAGTAGAAGATTACGATTGAGCTCGTAGGTATCAGTTCCCTCTGCAGCTGCTCGGATAAATACATCGCCGATCCACACTGTGTGTGCGTCTTGGCCAGCAAGTGCGCCTTTGTAATTAACTCGTGACTTCGCATTCGGAACAAGATGATCTACGAACATGCGATGCTCGAAGTATTGACCGGCTGTAGCAAAGTAGACGCCTAAGAGTTCTGTGCTTGCGCCAGGACCTGCGAACTCAACTGTTGGAACAAGGCGGACGACAGAACCGCCAACTGTGACAACAAGTGAGTTAAAGGTTGCATCACGATCAACAATTGCGTGGTGGTGGCCAGCATGAACTGACGTTGGACCCCACTCTTGAAGGGATATGAGTGTGAGTTTTGCTCCTGCACCCACGTGAATTTCAAGATCTTCACCGAGGTTAAATTCACCAGTGTTCTCAAGAACTACAGTCGCACGCGAGTGAGGCTCAAGAATTATTTGCACACGTGCAAACTCAACTGATGCCGCCTGAACCAAAGTGCGAGAGAGAATGATTGGCTGATCAATCTCTTGATCTTTTCCTACTCGCAGCTGGCGGACATTGCCAGTGAAAGCACGAATGCGATTGATGATGATGTCATCGGTACGAGAGAGAGCTTCCGCTTCTACTTTTGTAAAAGTTACGCCTTGCGGAAGATCAGCGACAGGCTGCAAGGAATCGAGTTCGATTGCCTTCGCACTTCCGTCGTGCATTCCTGCAAGTCGTTTAAGGGGGGTAAAGCGCCACGCTTCTTCACGTCCGTTCGGAGTGTGAAGTTCGAGCAGATTAGATTGGAGAGCGCTCATTAACCGACAGCACCTTCCATCTGCAGTTCGATGAGGCGGTTGAGTTCTAGCGCATACTCCATAGGTAATTCACGAGCAATTGGTTCAATGAAGCCACGAACGATCATCGCCATCGCTTCATCTTCGCCTAGTCCGCGTGACATCAGATAGAACAGTTGATCATCACTAATTTTTGACACTGTCGCTTCGTGACCCATTGATACATCATCCTCACGGATATCGACGTATGGGTATGTATCAGAACGCGAAATGCTATCGACCAAGAGCGCGTCACACTTCACAGTGCTTGCTGAATGGTGAGCGCCTTCTTGAACTTGAACAAGTCCGCGATATGAGGTGCGTCCTCCACCGCGTGCAACTGATTTTGAGATGACAGAAGATGATGTGTAAGGAGCAGCGTGAACCATCTTCGCGCCAGAGTCTTGATGCTGTCCAGGACCTGCAAAAGCAAGTGAGAGAGTCTCACCCTTTGCATGAGGACCCATCAACATCACTGCTGGGTACTTCATAGTTACCTTAGAACCGATATTTCCATCGACCCACTCCATCGTTGCACCTTCAGCACATGTAGCGCGCTTGGTGACGAGGTTGTACACGTTGTTCGACCAATTCTGGATCGTTGTATAGCGAACTCGCGCACCTTTCTTAACAATGATCTCAACCACGGCAGAGTGCAAAGAATCTGACTTGTAGATAGGAGCTGTACATCCTTCTACATAGTGAATGTATGAATCTTCGTCGGCAATAATCAGTGTGCGTTCGAACTGACCCATATTTTCAGTGTTGATGCGGAAATATGCCTGCAATGGAATATCAACATGTACGCCCTTTGGAACGTAGATGAATGATCCACCTGACCACGCAGCTGTATTGAGTGCTGCAAACTTGTTATCGCCTACTGGAATAACGCTTCCAAAGTATTCACGGAAGAGCTCTTCATGCTCACGGAGAGCAGTATCTGTATCAAGAAATAGCACGCCAAGCTTCTCTAAATCTTCACGAATCGAGTGGTAAACAACTTCAGATTCGTACTGTGCTGCAACACCAGAAACTAAGCGCTGCTTTTCAGCTTCTGGGATACCTAGACGGTCGTAGGTGTTCTTAATATCATCTGGAAGGTCATCCCACGTTGTCGCCTGCTTCTCTGTCGAGCGCACGAAATACTTAATCGTGTCGAAGAAAATTCCAGTGAGATCGCTACCCCATGATGGCATCGGCTTCTTCTCAAATAGTGATAGGCCTTTAAGACGCATGTCGAGCATCCACTGAGGCTCACTCTTCTTAGAAGAGATGTCGCGTACTACCTCTTCATTAATTCCGCGCTTGGCACTTGCACCAGCATCGGTCTTATCTGACCAGCCGTATTCATAATTTCCAAGGCCATCGAGTTCTGGATGTGCTGTTGTCATTATTATGCCTTTCCGGCGGTAGTGGTCAGTTGTGGAATGTACGTCGTGCAAACTCCGTCACCATGAGCGATCGTCGCAAGACGCTGCACATGAGTACCAAGTAGTCGAGAGAAAGCTTGAGTCTCTGCTTCACAGAGTTGCGGGTATTGCGCGGCGACGTGAGCGATCGGACAGTGATGCTGACAGATTTCCTCACCTGTCCCCCGCTTTTCAACACTAGCTGCATATCCTTGTTCGGTAAGAAATGTCGCAAGTGCGTCAACTTTCTTTGTACGCTTGGCAAGAAATGCAGTCGCCTTACGTTCAATATCTTCAGCGCGAGATTCTGCAAATGCGGTAACTAAATGATCGCCAGACTGTGCTGCCATAAACTTCAACGCCGCTACAGCTAAATCGTCGTAGGTATGTTCAAATTGTGAACGGCCATCATCAGTCATGAGAAAGACTTTGGAAGGTCTGCCTCTGCCACGGGTGGATCCCACTCGTGGATCGCGGGCTTCTAAAATGCCATCAGCGACCAAGAGATCGAGGTGGCGGCGAATTCCGGCTGGCGTGAGGGCTAAACGCTTACTGAGAGTGCTGGCTGTAGATGGGCCGTTCTCTAAAATCGAACGGGCGATGGCATCGCGAGTACGGATGTCCTCGCCTGGTTGATGATCGATTTTCACAACATAAATGTATCGTAATTAACTATGCGCTTCTACCTGAAGAAGGGCGTGGCTGGCATAAGGTAGCCATATGCGCTTGAGGACAGCTCTTTTCGGGGTACTTCTCTTTCTCCAAGGCGCCCTCGTTGTAACTGGTGGCGCTGTTCGATTGACCGGCTCGGGTCTTGGCTGTCCGACCTGGCCTGAGTGCACGCCTGGTTCATACACACCGGTCCCACATCAAGCAGAGGGTCAGCTTCACGCATGGATCGAATTCGGAAATCGACTACTTACCTTTGCTCTGCTGCTCGCCGCATTAATCGCGCTCATTAACGTTGGATGGGTTCAGAGAATTCTAAAATTCATCCTTAACTCTCGCCGGACTCAGAGAGTTCTAAATTTAATTCCACGCGGAGGCTGGGTTCTCAGATCAATCTCAAGAATTCTCAATGCACTAGAGAATCGATTCAGTATTAGAAGAGATTTGCACCTTCTCGCACTGGGACAGGTAATCGGGATTCTATCTCAAGGAGTTTTAGGTGGGATCACAGTTCTCACTGATCTGCATCCACTTCCAGTCGCAGGACATCTGCTCTTATCAATGCTATTAATTGCGGGAGCGACATCACTCTATTCGAGACGCCATGAACCTCAAATAAAAGTTTCTGCGCCAACAAAGACTATTTCTCTCCTCTCACAGTTGCATATCGTTGTTGCATTTGTCGTTCTTATTCTCGGAACCCTTGTTACGGGTAGCGGCCCACATGCCGGCGATGAAAAAACTCAACGTTTTGGTTTTGATATCAGATCGGTCGCAATCTTGCACGCCGATGCCGTGATCCTCATTGTTGGAATAACACTTGCGCTATTGGTGGCAGCATCGGTAGCTCAATCAACTAAGAAGGCGATCTACATTTTCTTTGCTGTCACACTCGCTCAAGGAGCGATTGGCTACACCCAGTACTTCACCGGCATACCTGAAATACTCGTCGCGGCCCACCTTGCTGGAGCTACAATTTTCTGGATAGCAGCGTGGCGAATTCGACTTTCAGTAGTTCGAACATCACAACAGGAAAGAGATCGAATATGACAGCACTGACCAACTGGAGCCCACTTGATGATCGCGCCATTGCTTACGCGCGAGCACTTGCGATGGATGCTGTTCAAAAGGTAGGAAATGGCCATCCTGGCACCGCGATGGCTCTTGCCCCAGTTGCCTACGCACTCTTTCAGCGTCACTTGATTCATGATCCTTCAGATCCGCAATGGGTTGGTCGCGATCGATTCATTCTCTCTTGTGGACACTCATCGATGACTTTGTACACGCAACTATTCTTCAGTGGCTACGGATTGACGATGAAAGATTTGCAAGAGTTCCGCACTCAAGGATCTTTAACTCCGGGCCACCCAGAATTTGGCCACACTGCAGGTGTCGAGATCACTACAGGTCCACTTGGCGCAGGTGTTGCAACGGCTGTTGGTTTTGCGATGGCGGCACGATATGAGCGTGGATTATTGGATCCCGATGCCGCTGCAGGTCAATCAATTTTTGATCATTCCATCTGGGTGATCTGTTCTGATGGAGATCTACAAGAAGGTGTCAGCGCTGAAGCGTCATCACTTGCTGGAACTCAAGAGCTAGGTAATCTTAACGTTATTTATGATGACAATCGCATCTCAATTGAGGGAGATACTCACATCTCCTTCACCGAAGATGTCTCTGCACGTTACCGCGCCTATGGCTGGGATGTTATTGAAGTTGCAACTCTGGCTGATGGAAATGTTGATCTCGTTGCACTAGATGCTGCGATGGTTGCGGCAAAGGCACACACTGCTCAACCAACACTGATTCGTATGAAGTCAGTCATTGCATGGCCAGCACCAAAGCTACGTAACACTGCAAAGTCACATGGCTCGGCTCTGGGCGATGAAGAGATTGCTGCTACGAAAGTTGAACTAGGTCTAAATCCTGATGAAAAGTTTGCTATGCCAGATGAGGTCTTGGCGCACATTCGTCTTGTTAAAGATCGTGGAGCTGCTACACGTAGTGAGTGGAATAAGCGGTTTGCAACATGGAGGGCTGCTCACTCCGATAAGGCAGCGCTACTCGAGCGTTTAGTTAAGAGAGATTTGCCTGCTGGGTGGGAGTCAGTGTTACCGGTCTTTGAAGCTGGTAAGGATGTGGCCACTCGTGCAGCCTCTGGAAAAGTAATTAACGCTATCGCCGGGGTACTTCCGGAATTTTGGGGAGGATCTGCAGATTTAGCTGATAGTAATAACACAACAATCGAAGGTGGCGATTCGTTCTTGCCTTCATCGAGTGGAATGAAGGGTGCGAATCCATATGGTCGCATCATTCACTTCGGTATTCGCGAACATGCCATGGGTTCAATTCTTAACGGAATAACCCTCCACGGATTAACTCGTTCATTCGGTGGGACGTTTGCAGTCTTTAGCGATTACATGCGGCCGTCGGTTCGATTGGCAGCGCTGATGAATATTCCAACGACGTTCGTCTGGACACATGATTCAATCGGCCTCGGCGAAGATGGACCAACACATCAGCCTATTGAGCATCTCGCAGCCCTTCGGGCCATCCCTAACTTTGCAACGATTCGTCCTGCAGATGCCAATGAAGTTACTCAGGCTTGGAAATCGATCTTGCTCCGTCAACAACCTGCAGGCATTTTACTTTCACGACAGAACCTTCCGGTCTTTGATCGTAGTGTCTTTGCAAGTGCTGAAGGTGTCGATAAGGGCGCTTATGTGTTAGTTGCAGCACCCAAGAAGGCAGATGTAGTAATCATCGCAACAGGTTCAGAAGTCAGCCTTGCGGTAAAGAGTGCAGAAGCTCTTAACGCACAGGGAATCTCCACCCAAGTTGTGAGTGCACCTTGTCTGGAATGGTTTAACCAAGAGAGTGCAAGTTACAGAGAGAGCGTAATTCCAACATCTGCACTTCGCGTAAGTATCGAAGCTGGAATTGCACAGGGATGGCGTGAGTACGTGGGCGATTCGGGAGTAATCATTAGCCTCGATCACTACGGCGCTTCTGCTTCTGCTTCACAACTCTTTACAGAGTTTGGTTTCACCGTTGAGAATGTAGTATCCAAGGTATTGGCGGCACGTAAATGAAACATCAAGAAATTTTGAAAGCAGGAACGTCAATCTGGCTCGATGACCTCTCACGGTCAAAGCTGACAGGGTCAGACCCCCATAGCCTCCCCCACCGCATCTCACATGACGGCGTCCGAGGTGTGACAACTAATCCAAGTATTTTTGGTGCCGCTATTACCGGTGCAGATGAATATGCAGCGGATATTGCTTCCTTGTCTGGAAAGAGCGTTGACGAAGTCGTGCGCACATTAACAACAGATGATGTGCGAGTAGCTTGTGATCTCTTTGCCGAGATCTATAGCACCAGCAAAGGTATTGATGGTCGCGTAAGTATCGAAGTCGATCCCCGTCTTGCCCATAAAACGCAAGAGACAATCGATGAAGGAATCGCTCTTCACGCACTTGTCGCCCGTCCCAATGTAATGATCAAGGTTCCTGCCACCAAAGCTGGGCTGCCAGCAATTACAGCACTCATCGGAAAAGGCATCAGCGTTAATGTGACCTTGATCTTCTCTCTTGAGCGCTACAGCGAAGTGATCGACGCATTTATTGCAGGCATGGCGAGGGCTAAAAGCGCAGGTCTTGAACTGGCCTCAATCCATTCCGTTGCATCATTTTTTATCTCACGCATCGATAGTGCGGTAGATAAGGAGTTGAAAGCGATTGGAAACCATGATCTTCTCGGCAAGGTTGCCGTTGCTAATGCTCAACGCGCATACGCCTTATTTTTAGAAAAATTCAACGAGCCTTCATGGAAAGCTCTTGAAGAAAGTGGAGCACTCGTTCAACGTCCACTCTGGGCTTCCACTGGCGTTAAAGATCCTGCGTACGCAGATACGCTCTATGTAGATACTCTCGTGGCACCACATACAGTCAACACAATGCCACAATCCACACTAGATGCATTTTTGGATCACGGAAGTGTGAAGAGCGATGCGATTACAGCGCAGCTGGAGAGTGCATCTCAGACTCTTGCTGCGTTATCTGCACTCGGAATATCACTAGATGCCATTACCGATGCCCTAGAAGCAGATGGTGTGAAGAAATTTGAAGATGCCTGGATATCACTTCTTGCCGATGTCCAGAAGGTCATGGCTTAATGAAGATCTCAGGTGCATCACTTGCTCAGGTCGATCGAACCAGTGCTCTCTACACACGTTTAGTTGGCGTCCACCAGCAGATAGCTCAGAAGGATCCTTCAACGTGGGGACCAGAGGCCGCTACAGAGGCAGCAGTTCGACTCAATTGGGTTGATCTCCCTGAATCTTCCAGAACTCTTCTTCCAGAAATCGATGCTCTCACTGCAAAATTTCGCCACATCACAACGATCGTTCTTGCGGGTATGGGTGGATCTTCCCTTGCTCCTGAAGTAATTGCTAAAAGTTTCGGTCGTGAGCTTTTCATTTTGGATTCAACAGATCCCAACTATCTTTCCCATGCAATCAAGGGTGATTTAGCGTCGACCTTAGTTGTCGTTTCTTCTAAGTCAGGTTCAACGATTGAAACTTCATCTGCTCGCGCCGCATTTGCCTCTGCCTTTATCAAAGCCGGCCTAAAGATTGCCGAGCATATGGTTGTTGTGACAGATCCTGACTCCCCCTTAGATCGTGATGCGCGTGCGCAAGGGCTATCTGTGATCAACGCTGATCCACATGTAGGTGGAAGATTTAGCGCACTCAGTGCATTTGGCTTAGTGCCAAGTGCGCTAGCAGGTGTCGATGTGTCACTTCTTCTCGATGCAGCGAGCGATTGCAAGAAGAACTTTCTCGCAGATGGTGCAGCCATCATTGATGTGGCTTGGCTTCTGACAACCCAAACTGAGCAATACCTGGCATTTATAGATTCACATTCAGGGATGCCGGGGTTATCAGATTGGATCGAGCAACTCGTTGCCGAATCAACCGGCAAATCTGGTGTCGGAAGACTTCCGATCGCGGCCGAAGATTTAGAGGGTGCTGCAATTGGCGGAGCGTTCACAATTTCATTTAGTGAAATGGGAGCCGATCTCACTGTCGAAGGCGAACTAGGCGAACACTTTATTTTCTGGGAGTGGTTAACCGCACTCGTTGGCGCAGCATTGCAGATTGATCCATTTAATCAACCCAATGTCACTGAAGCAAAGAACGCAACTTCTACGCTCTTAACTGAATGGGGCGGGCAACTTCCCACATTTACGCCAGAGCGCTCTGAGAAATCAGTCGAGATCTTTGGTGCTGGCAATTCAGTGTTGAACGCACTCCAAAGTTTTGTTGCCAGTGTTGCAGATGGTGGATATATCTCGATCCATGCCTACCTTGATCGCCGCGATGATGTACGTCTTGAAGAGTTAAGAAAAATTCTCTCTCTCAAGACAGGTCATCCCGTTACCTTCGGCTGGGGACCACGCTTTCTCCACTCCACTGGTCAGTTCCATAAGGGCGGACAACAAAATGGTGCCTTCCTTCAAATAACCGGTGAAGCGTCATGCGACTTTGAAATTCCTGGCAGTAATTTTGGATTTAAAACTTTGGTAATGGCACAGGCTCTCGGCGATAATCGTGCGCTTGGAGAAAGAAAATTCCCGCTCCTCCGTCTTCACCTGCAAGACCGTAGTGCGGGAATTACTCAAATCTTAGAAGCTGCTAGATCTCTCTAGATTAATCCTCGCCACGTAACTTCTTCAGCGCATCTTCAAGAATCTTTGCACCTTCAATATCTGTGCGACGCTCTTTCACATAAGCCAAGTGAGTCTTATATGGAACGTTGACGACAGCACTTGGTGGATTATTGCGATCGCGTCCTGCTGGAAGACCACACTTTGGGCAATCCCATTCTGCAGGAATGACAACAGTCTCTTCGACTGCAAATGATGGTCGGACTTCATGTCCCTTACCGCACCAGTATGAAACTGTTGCGCGCTCAATCTGATCTCCGCGCTCTGCCTCGCCCATTGGGCCGGCACCGACACGACTTCCGCGAATAGCACTTGCCATCTTTAGGTTATCCCTTCAAAACGAGTGAGAGTGCGACAACTCCTGCAAACCAGAGACCGCCAACAACGATAGTGATGCGATCAAGGTTACGTTCCACAACTGATGAACCACCATAGTTAGATGAGATGCCTCCGCCAAAGAGATCTGAAAGTCCTGCGCCTTTTCCTTTATGGAGAAGAACAAGAAGAATCATCGCAACGCTAGTGATGATCAGAAAGATCGATAGTCCAAGGGCCATGGCCATACTCCTTACTTCGTAGAGGGGAAGGATACTAGATTCCGGCAGGCTATCCCCCCAGGTCTATCAGCCCTCGCCGATGGAATTACTGCTGCTCTTGTGCGTAGAACTTAGCGATCTTCGCGAGCTCTTCCGGATCCAGGCTTGCTCCGCCAATAAGTGCGCCATCAACATCTGACTGCTTCATGATCTCAACGATGTTGGAAGACTTCACAGATCCTCCGTAGAGAACTCGCATTCCGGCAGCAATTTCTGGTGAACCCATTACAGCAATCTCTTCGCGAATTGCGGCACATACTTCTTGAGCATCTTCAGGTGTAGCAGTCTTTCCTGTACCGATTGCCCAGACTGGTTCGTAGGCGATAACAATCTTCTTGAGTTCAGGCTTTGTAAATCCTTCAAGGCCGGCACGAATCTGACGGATGACATGTGAGACATGAGTTCCGGATTCACGAATAGGAAGTTCTTCACCTACACAAAATATTGGCGTGAGTTCATTGGCAAGTGCTGCCTTAATTTTTCTATTGACGAGTGCGTCATCCTCTTTATGGATTGCGCGACGTTCAGAGTGGCCAATCACTACAAAGGTACATCCCAATTTCTTAAGCATTGAGCCTGAGATATCACCAGTGAAAGCACCGCCGGCATCGGGTGAGAGATCTTGTGCGCCATATTGCAAGCGCAGACGATCTCCATCTACCAAAGTCTGAATGGAACGAATATCGGTAAAAGGAGGAATGATCACGATATCTACTTCGTCGTAATCTTTATCCGATAACGAATATACGAGCTTCTGTGCAACTGCAATTGCCTCAAGATGATTCAGATTCATCTTCCAATTGCCTGCCATAAGTGGCTTACGCATTTTATTCTCCTTATATCGTTATCTGTTTAAAGTCATCTGTGGGCAAAGATTAGAGATCTAGTGCTAATAAACCAGGTAGCTCTTTGCCTTCAAGATATTCAAGAGAAGCTCCGCCGCCTGTCGAAATATATCCGAAATCGCTATCGGCAAAGCCAAGGGCACGAACGGCAGCTGCGGAGTCACCTCCACCGACTACCGAAATCCCGGAGACCTCGGTAAGGGCTTGGGCGACAACGCGCGTTCCGTGAGCAAAGTTCGGAAATTCAAAGACGCCCATCGGACCATTCCAGAATACTGTCTTGCATTCTGCAATAGCCGTTGCAAATACCTGTGCAGATTCTGGGCCAATATCTAGACCCATATGATCTGCAGGGATCGAATCAGCTGACACGGTGATCGCCGGTGAATCACTTTTAAATTCTGCGGCAACGACAATATCTGTCGGCAAAACGAGGCGAACACCAGATGCGGCCGCTTTCTCGATCAACTCTTTGACCGTTGGAATCAAATCACTTTCGACCAGTGACTTACCAATCTCTTTTCCTTGTGCCGCTAGGAATGTAAAGACCATTCCCCCGCCAATTGCCATCACATCGACTTTATTGAGGAGGTTTGAAATTACCCCGATCTTGTCAGAGACCTTGGCACCTCCAAGAACAACACCATAGGGACGAGCAGGATCAACGGTGAGTTTCTTTAATACTTCTACCTCTGCGCCAACAAGTGTTCCTGCTGCATGAGGGAGTAGTTTCGGCAGGTCATAGACGGAGGCATGTTTGCGATGCACTGCGCCAAAACCATCGCCTACGTAGAGATCTGCAAGTTTTGCTAACTCTTGTGCAAACTCTTGTCGCTCGCCTTCATCTTTTGATGTTTCGGCAGAGCTGTAGCGAATATTTTCTAGAAGAAGAATTTCACCTGGCTTCAGAGTCTGAGCCGATGCTGTGACATCTGCGCCAAGAAGAGATCCAACGAAGTGCACCGGTGAACCCAGGAGCTCTGCCAATCGCTTGGCAACAGGAGCTAGTGAGAGTTCTGGCTTTGCTTCACCTTTTGGACGACCCAAGTGCGCTGCGATCACAATGCTGGCACCCGCCGAAAGCAGAAACTTGATGGTCGGCAAAGAGGCTTTGATTCGCCCATCATCTGTGATGACTCCATCTTTCAATGGAACATTGAGATCACAGCGAAGAAAGACTCGCTTGCCGGCCACATCAAGTTCATGCAACAGCATTAGAGAGATTTACCTACCAGCCCGACAAGGTCAACGAGGCGGTTTGAATAACCCCATTCATTGTCATACCAACCAACAATCTTTACTTGATTGCCAATCACCTTTGTAAGTCCGGAATCGAAGATACATGATGATGGATCAGTCACGATATCTGAAGAGACGATTGGATCTTCTGTGTAAGAAAGGTATCCCTTAAGCGCACCGTTTGCTGCTGCCTTCATCGCTGCATTGATCTCTGCAGCGGTAGCTTCCTTAGCAAGTTCAACGGTGAGATCTGTTGCAGATCCTGTTGGAACTGGAACGCGCATGGCGTATCCATCAAGTTTTCCCTTGAGTTCTGGAAGAACGAGTGAGATCGCCTTGGCAGCTCCCGTTGAGGTTGGAATCATATTTGTAGCTGCAGCACGCGCACGACGGAGATCCTTATGTGGGAAATCAAGGATTACCTGGTCATTTGTATATGCGTGAATGGTTGTCATAAGACCCTTAACGATTCCCCAGTTATCCTGAAGAACCTTCGCCATGGGAGCAAGGCAGTTAGTAGTACATGATGCATTCGAAATAACGTGGTGGTTTGCTGGATCGTACTTCTCATGGTTTACGCCCATGACGATCGTGATGTCTTCATCGCTTGCAGGAGCTGAAATAATTACCTTCTTAGCGCCAGATGTGATGTGCTTCTTAGCATCGGCTGCCTTAGTGAAGTGCCCTGTCGATTCAATGACAATGTCTGCTCCGACTGCGCCCCATGGCAAATTTGCTGGATCGCGATCTGCGAAGACCTTCATTGTCTTGCCACCGACTGTCAGCGTCTCATCTGTATAGGTAACTTCAAGACCGAGGCGACCCAAGATTGAATCGTATTTAAGAAGATGAGCAAGAGTTGCGTTATCGGTGAGGTCGTTGATTGCAACGATATTGATATTTGGGTTGGTCAGGGCTGCGCGGAAGAAGTTACGGCCAATACGTCCAAAACCATTAATTCCAACATTAATCATGAGTAAACCTTTTTCTAGAGTAACAAAGGGAGTGGGCACACTATCTGCCACAGCACTGGGGACTGGGCAAACCTTATCAGGGCTGCACCGTATTTTTTTAGCTACTCAGAGGTACCTCGCATCACAGAGTTTAACTACGCGTGAATATTGTATTTCCTACAGGATTTTTATTGCTGGTTTCTCATTCACTGAGCAGATCTGGAGAAAGTCCGGCCTCTGTATCTGGGATGCCTAATTCTCCGGCACGCTTATCTGCCATCGCTAGTAATCGACGAATGCGTCCTGCAATTGCATCCTTTGTCATAGGTGGGGTTGCGAGTGAACCTAACTCTTCAAGACTTGCTTGGCCGTGGCTAATGCGAAGTTCGCCCGCCTCCTTCAAATGGTCAGGAATTCCATCTCCGAGAATTTCCATGGCGCGTTGTACGCGTGCAGCCGCGGCAACAGCGGCGCGAGCTGAGCGACGAAGATTTGCATCATCAAAGTTTGCAAGGCGATTAGCGGTAGCGCGAACTTCTCGTCGCATACGTCGCTCTTCCCAAGCCAGAACACTTTCGTGTGCACCCAAACGTGTGAGGAGAACACCGATGGCGTCACCATCACGAATAACAACGCGATCAACTCCGCGAACTTCCCGAGCCTTTGCAGCAATTCCTAATCGTCGTGCCGCACCAACGAGAGCAAGGGCTGCCTCTGGACCAGGACATGTAATCTCAAGTGAAGAGGAGCGACCAGGCTCTGTCAGCGATCCATGTGCAATAAATGCACCGCGCCATGCTGCCTCTGCATCACAAATATTCGCTGAGACCACTTGAGGCGGTAAACCGCGAATAGGGCGACCATTTCCGTCAATGAGGCCAGTCTGTCGTGCCAAAGCATCGCCTGATTCGATCACGCGAACAACGTAACGAGAACCTTTGCGAAGTCCACTTGACGAGAGAACTGCTAGATCACTGTCATGACCGTAGATATCTGCAATATCTTTCTTGAGGCGTCTGGCGCTCTGAGATGTATCAAGTTCAACCTCAATAACAACTTTTCCTGCAGCGATATGCAGTCCGCCTGCAAAGCGAAGGAGAGATGAGACTTCAGCTTTACGACAGCAGGGACGCGTTACCGAGAGACGACTCAATTCATCTTTTACTGCTGCAGTCATTGCCATGGGACTATCCAACCAAAGTTTTCTCTGCAATGTGTGCGAAAAGAGAGGTCAATTTTTTCGTATCATGATGATTTCCATGTGATTCGAGGCGAAGATCCTGCACGATCAACTCTCCACCTTGGGTTGAAACTTTATCCCTCAGCAGTTGGCCTGCCTGCGGATCAAGAACAATCGAAGAATCTGCAACTACAAAATCAAACGAGAGCTGCGGCGCTAATTTTTGGATTGCTGCAATGTGATCGAGAGCGCTACGACCTGAAAATTCACCACTTTCAGAATCATCTAGATTGAGAAGAAGGATTTTCTTTGCTGGGGATGTAATCAGAGAAGCTAACTGTTCCGGTACAAGTAGATGCGGTAGAACGCTAGAGATCCACGACCCTGGACCCATCGTGATCCAATCTGCTTCTGCAATCGCTGTCAACGCTTCTGGTCTAGCTTTTGGATTATCTGGAATCAACTGCAAAGAATCGAAACGTCCAGGTGCTGTGGCAACTTCTTTCTGTCCTCGAACTGTTCTCTTCTCTCCTTGCTCAACGAATGTAGCTTGGATATCGAGTGGTTCATTGGCCATCGGGAGAACGCGGCCGATGACTTTAAGAAGCGCTCCTACACGATCTAAACCTTCTACAGGATCTTCATCGCGATCCCATAGAGCGGCAAGAAGTAGATTGCCTACTGCGTGACCATCGAGTGGACCATCGCTTGTAAATCGATACTGCATGATCTCTGCCCAACTCCTTCCCCACTCGTCATCAGCACAAAGTGCGGCAAGTGCCATCCGCAGATCACCTGGAGGAAATATTGGAAACTCTTCCCGCAACCTTCCACTTGATCCACCATTATCTGCAACGGTAACTATCGCTGTGATATGTGAAGTGAGCGATCTAAGAGATGTGAGCGTGGCAAAGAGTCCATGCCCTCCGCCGAGTGCAACAACGCGTGGTGATGACATTGATTACTCGCGACCAACATCTCTATGGGTAGCGTGCGCAGATACCTCTACAGTCGATGAGTGTTCATTGAGTTGACGAGCAATCTCACGCGCCACAGATACGCTGCGATGTTTTCCGCCAGTACAACCAACTGCGATAGTGACAAATCTTTTTCCCTCACGTAAATATCCTGGGACCATCTGCATCACAACTGATACATAAGTCTTAATGAACTCATCCACCCCATCGCTTGCAAGGACAGTCAAGAAGACCTTTTCATCAAGTCCAGTGAGTGGACGAAGCTCTGGCACCCAATGTGGATTAGGGATAAACCGGGCATCGAGTAGAAGGTCAGCGTCGACAGGAATGCCATATTTGAAGCCGAATGAAAGAACGTTAATGCGGATAGCGCTTAAGGAACCAGGTGAGAAAATCTCAGCGATCCGCTTCTCAAGTTGATGAACATTGAGATTACTAGAATCAATCACAATGTCAGCCTGAGAACGTAACTCATCGAGCTTGGTTCGCTCGCGGGCGATTCCATCAACAATGCGATCACTCGCCTGCAATGGGTGTGGACGTCGGGTAGATTCAAAACGAGCGACCAAGATTTGATCACTGGCATCGAGAAAGAGCATTCTGAAAGGGATCTTCTTTTCGCGCAATGTATTGAGGGATGCGCTCAGATCATCAAAGAATTTACCGCCGCGAACATCCACGACGACTGCCACCGATGCAAAATCCGAGCCACCTGTCTGTGATGCTAACTCTGGAAGAATCGCAGGTGGAAGATTATCTACGACATACCAACCCAGATCTTCGAGTGCATGGGCAACGGTAGATCTACCGGCACCCGACATTCCGGTGAGGATCAAGAGCTCGCGCGTACTCATGGCTACAGTCTGCCATCAACGTCAAGTACCTCAAACTGGTTGTTCTACCCTAATTTTCTAAGATTTCACCCGTCTGCATATCGACTCCACTGCTGACTGCGCTCTCCCCCATATGTGAGAGATGGTTCCAGATAATCGATGCAATCTTCTCGCCGATACCAGGTGTTGCGGCGATCTCTACCAACGAGGCTTTACGAATAGCACTGACCGATCCGAATCTATCGAGAAGGGCCGCTCTTCGGATATGTCCCAGTTGTTCAATTTCATCTAGCACTGATTCCAGCATGACCTTCGATCTCCGTGATCGATGGAAGGTGATTGCAAAGCGGTGTGCTTCATCTCGAATGCGTTGAAGAAGATACATACCTTCACTTGTGCGCGGAAGAATAAGTGGATCGTGGTTATGTGGAAGCCACACTTCTTCAAGACGTTTTGCTAATCCGCAGAGTGCAATATCCGTAATCCCAAGTTCTTGAAGTGCGCGAGCTGCTGCGGCAACCTGTGGAGCACCGCCATCGACCACAATGAGCTGAGGAGGGTATGAGAATTTCCCTAAACGTCCGCCAGATTCTTTCACCTCGCTCTGATCGACATCTCTATCTGCAAGGAATCGCTTCAACCTGCGCGTAATTACCTGATGCATTGCCCGAGTGTCATCGGTCGCCTCTGTAGTGTCGATAATGAATCGACGATATTCGCTCTTTTTGGCGATGCCGTCTTCAAAGACAACCATCGATGCAACGACGGTAGTTCCAGAAATATTTGAGATATCGAAGCACTCGATACGCAGCGGTGTACGGGGTAGTTCGAGAACTTCTTCAAGTTCAATGAGAGCTTTACCTGAGACTGCGGCATCAGTTGCGCGCTTGCTCAAGAATTGAATCAGTGCGTAATGAGCATTTCTCTCCACAGTGTCCAGAAGTTCAACTTTTTCGCCGCGCTGTGGAACTTTGATAACAACTTTGTGACCGGCGATTGAAGTTAACCAAGCGGTGAGAGAATCAATATCGGCAGGTTCTTGGTTGAGGTGAATGGTGGAAGAGATATCGGTTGCTCCATCACCATAGATAGAGAAGAGAAGCGATGCCCACTGGTCTTCCCCCTCGAGAGTTCTCTCTTGGTCAACGATCCACGAGCGTGAACCCTTAATCGATCCGCGGCGAACCACGAAGATCGAACCGGCTGCATGGAAACCTTCTTCACGAATGGCGATGAAGTCACCATCAAGATCATCAGAGAGATTCCCTTGGGTAGATCTCTGCGCCTTCTCAAATGATTCAATCTGATCACGGAGACGAGCTGCGCGCTCGAACTCTTCGCGCGATGCCGCCAACTCCATCTCGCTACGCATTGTGGGCAAGAGATCTTCCATCCCTGATTCCATAAATTCATTCAGTTTGACCGCAATCTGGTGATGTTCCTCCGGCGTTACCCATCCCACACACGGAGCGGCGCACTTACCAATGTCTCCTAGAAGACACTGCCGTTTTGTTTTTTGAGCCCGTTGAAAGTTTCCCGCGCTGCACGATCTGACGGGAAATACCTTAAGCAGAACTTCATAGGTATTCCGCAACGCCCACGCATTTGTGTATGGTCCAAAGTACTTCAAACCAGGGCGCTTCTCTTTACGTGTGATAAATATTCGCGGGTATTCGTCTTCGATCGAAATTGCCAAATAGGGATAAGACTTATCATCTTTGAACTGGACGTTATATGTTGGGTGGTATTGCTTGATCCACGAGAATTCTAAAGCCAGCGCTTCAAGCTCAGTTTTGACGATCGTCCAATCAACGCGGACAGCTTCGTGCACCATGCGATACGTCTTTTGCGCTAAATTCGATCCAAAGTAAGAACTCAATCTATTCTTAAGGTTCTTCGCCTTGCCTACATAGATGACCTTCTCTTTATCATTATAAAAGCGATAAACGCCGGGATCTTCGGGAATCTCCGGAGGGCGATATGAGGCTGGATCTGCCATCGCTACTTCTTCTTCGTTGAAGTTTTCTTCACAGAGCGATTACTCTCTAAAATTTCACCTAAGTATTGGCCGGTATAACTCTCCTTCACGGAAGCAACTTGCTCTGGTGTTCCCTCCGCAACAACCATGCCACCTCTAAAACCGCCTTCTGGGCCCATATCGATGACCCAATCCGCACACTTAATCACGTCAAGGTTATGTTCGATAACAATCACTGTGTTACCCGAATCTACAAGGCGACTGAGTACACCTAAGAGTTTATTGACATCTTCAAAGTGAAGACCTGTCGTTGGTTCGTCAAGAACATAGATCGTGCGCCCCGTTGATCGACGTTGT
>Ga0209087_1000200_pt1 | contig 38624 bp, 25 predicted proteins | sample S_130805_EF_Meta_FD_187321 | JGI IMG/M metagenome (GOLD analysis project Ga0209087, IMG submission 187321) | Freshwater microbial communities from Lake Simoncouche, Canada to study carbon cycling - S_130805_EF_MetaG (SPAdes) (version 2) | ecosystem: Environmental > Aquatic > Freshwater > Lake ... | reverse complement strand
CGCCTCATTTTCGATCAACCGCACAGACAGTTCGACGCTGGGAAATGTTATCAGCGGCACAGGCACGCTGACCAAGTCTGGAACAGGCACGGTCACTCTCTCCGGTGCGAATACCTACACCGGTGTCACCACCGTTAGCTTGGGCACGCTGACCCTCTCGGGAGACCGCACGGTGACCACCACAGGCGGCTACACCGTCTCGGGGGTGGGAACGCAAACCCTCAATATCCAAAACGGGAACTACGGAATTGGCGGCACTTTCATTGTCGGTAATAACGGCGGGACCGCAACGGTGAATCATTCCGCCGGGACCATCAGCAGCGTGGCCGGTGGGCTAATCATGGGCAACGGCTCCTTTGCGGGGACCAGTGGGACTTACAATCTCAGCGGCACTGGTTCACTCACCACGGCGAATATCACCATGGGCTCCAACTCCGGAGTCAGTGCGGCCAGCCCCAATACTTCAACAATAAATGTGAGTGGCGATGGCGCGCTCACCGTCGGGACCCTGCGCATCGGCCGTTACGATTTCGCGGGAGTTTTCAATACCACCAGTACCTTCACTCAGACCGCAGGCACGACTACGGTCGCCACCTTGGGTCTCGGCGGAAATTCAGCAAACGCCGCGAACTCCACGGGCCCGCTCATTGCCAACCTCAATCTGACCGGTGGCACCTTCACCGCGACGAACATTGCCTCGCTCTCCGCCGGCGGAGCCACGACCGTCGAGAATGCCAACTCCTCCTCCATCAACATCGGCGGTACCGCGCAGGTCACGCTGGGGGCCTTCCCGACCGCCCGCGGCTCGAATTCCACAGCGACCATCACTTTCGACACCACGACAGGCGGCGGCGGCTTCTTCGCGCCGGTCACCAACAGCACGACCTACATGAATGCCGGCACATTCACCAGGGCCTTCCTTACGGCCAACGGCGCAAACTTCAATGTGGGGAGTGGAAAAGACATCACCATTGGCCAGGTGCTGGAAAATGCCTCTGGCGCCGCAGGCACGCTGACCAAGTCCGGCACAGGCGTATTGACCCTCTCGGGCAACAACACCTACACCGGTGCCACCACTCTCAGTGCGGGCACCTTGAGCGTGGGCACCATCGGAAACGGCGGCGTGGCGGGTAACCTTGGCGCGGCAACGGCAGAGGCGTCCAACTTGGTCTTTGCTGGCGGCGCGTTGAGATACACCGGGGCCACCGCCAGCTCGGATCGCAGCTTCACCATGGCGAACGGCGCGGTAAACAGCATTAATGTCTCCACTGCCGGCTCCACTCTGACACTGACCGGCCGTTCACCCGCCAACACCGGACTTCTGCAGAAGGATGGCGCGGGTGGCCTGACTTTGGATCCAGGGGCGGGCAACGGCTATTCCCTTGGCTCGATCAATGCGAATGGCGGCACCTTGACCTTGAAATCCGGTACGTTCACCACCACCGGGATCTATCCCACCTCCGTCATTACTGGATATGATATTAGCGCAGGCGCTCGTAACGGCGGAACTTTGACCGTCGATGGCGCAGCCCTTACCGTGGCCACTGGAGGCGGCCGCCGATTCGTTATTGGCGGCGCTGCCAGTGGAACCGGAAATTTGCTCAGTGGCTCAATCACCGCTGATACGGTGGTCATCGGCCACAATGCTACCGCCACCATGACTCAAAGCGGTGGCGAGCTAACCACCGGCGATTTGTTTCACCAAGATTCGGGTAACGGAACTTACACGATGACCGGCGGCACACTGACGGCGAGATCGATCCGGTATGTTGCAGCGGCAGTGGTTCCTAGCAGTAGCAGTTTCACGTTTAGCATGAATGGCGGCACCGTGCGGGCGGCGGCTGGCGTGGGCACCACCGATCTCTTCGCTAACAACACGGCCAGCAATGGAATCTTACAAATGGCGGTGCAACTCGGCACCAATGGCGCGACGATCGACACCAGCCTGTCCAGCGCGAGGATTGTGCGCCCGCTGGACAATATTTCCGGCCAAGCGGGAACGTTGACCAAGATCGGGGCTAACACGCTGACCCTCTTAGGCACCAACACCTACACCGGCGCGACGACGGTATCCGCTGGAACTCTGTTGGTCGATACGGGTGCGAGTGTTGCGGCTAGTGCGAGCATCGTGAATGGTGGTTTGCTAAGAGTGAATGGTACTGCTGGCAGTGTGACAGTGAACAGTGGAGGTAGCTTGGGTGGCTCGGGAACAGTAGGTGCGGTAACCCTGACAAGTGGTTCGCTCCTGAATCCTGGAAACAGCCCCGGACTCTTAACGGCCTCGGAGGCCACTTGGCTGGCAGGCTCTACCTACCAGTGGGAAATCAACAATTCGACGGGCACAGCTGGAGACAACTGGGATCTGTTCTCTGTGACTGGGGCGTTAGATATGAGCGCACTCTCTTCCAATTCGAAAATGAATCTGGTTTTGGAAAGTCTGTCTCTTGCTAACTACAGCACTACGACACCCTTCTCATGGACCATTGCCAAAGCGGGATCGTTCACTGGAGACGGTTTGGCCGATGGCACGAATGTGACAGATCTATTCAATATTAACGCTACAGCCTTCAATGGTGGGAATCTGCCAACTAACGGATTTAAAGTTGAGGTTGGAACTTCAGGAGATCTTCGCACGCTCAACCTGATGGCCATTCCCGAGCCCTCTACTGGCGCCTTGCTAGGCTTTGGCTTGGGTGGGTTGGTGGTGACTCGGTTACTGCGTCGGAAGCAGAGCTGAAGAGATCTTCCGCGCAACCTAGATTTTGCGATTGAAATGGGGGCGGGCGCATGCATTTTATCTGCGCCCGAATACAAAACAAAAAACAAAATCCATAATGAAGCACCTCCCGATGTATTTTTTCCTGGCCGCCAGCCTCTGCGCTGGTGCTACTGGCGCGGAGAAGCCGAACGTTCTATTTATTTTGACCGAGGATCAGGGTCCGCATCTCAGCTATCTTGGCACGCCGGGAATCGAGACGCCCAATATGGACACACTGGCGAACTCTGGAGTGTATTTTAACGCGGCCCACGTCACCTATCCGGTCTGTTCCGCATCCAAGGCCTCGATCTTTACCGGCCGCTACAACAGCGCGAACGGTCTGCGCAACAACACGGTGAACTATCACCAACCGGCCGCCGCTCTGACCACGGCCGAAAAAAACGCGCCCCTCTTTCTGCGCAATCGCATCCGCGAGGAGGTTCCCACTCTGACCGAGCGCCTGCACGAGGCCGGTTACTATCAGGGGGTCACCCATAAGCTGCACGTTGCCCCGAATGAGAAGTTCCCCTACGACGAATTCCTTCGCGAACCCAACCAGCAGATGATAACAGATTTCATACACCGCGCGGGGGAAGCGAAAAAGCCATGGTTCCTGCTGAATAACATCGGGAGATCCCACAGGCCGTTTCCCAATAGCGACCTGGTGCCGATCCGTGTTGATCCGAACCAGGTGAAGCTCCCGGCGTTCCTGCCGGACACCCCGGTTATGCGGCAGGATTGGGCGGAATATCTCGCGGCCATTGAGCTGGCAGACCGGGCCGTCGGCCAGGCGCTGGAGGCGCTGCGTCTGAGCGGGCAGGAGAGCAATACGATCGTGGTATTTGCCGGCGACCACGGACCGGCTTTCCAGCGGGGAAAAATGATGCTCAACACTTTGGGCCTGCGCGTCCCGCTCATCATCCGGGCCCCCGGCCTAGCCACCGAGGGGCGCAGCGACTCGCTGGTCAGCACGGTGGACATCATGCCCACGCTGCTCGATCTACTCGGCCTGCCGGCACTCGCCGAGTGCGATGGCCGCACGCTGCGGCCGGTGCTGCAGGGAAATATGAAAGCCAAGATTCATGATTTCATATTTGCCGAAATTACGCACCGACCGCTGGCTCCGGATCGAGGCATGCAGGAGCGCACGGTTCTGGATGACCGGTTCCAACTCATCGTCCGGGAAGGGCTTGAGAAGGAGCGCGAGGTGAATGCCGACCTGAAGGATCCCAAGCCCTGGGGGAATCGCGCTTACGCCGAGACGATCCGCGTCAAAGACCAATTCCCCGAAGCCTACAAATTCCTCACGTGGATGGACCCTCAACCCCTGGGCGGTCAGACCCCCGCCTTCGAACTCTACGAAACCGCAGCCGACCCCGACGAAATGAAAAATCTGGCCGGGGACCGCGCCTACCAGTCTGAGTTCGCCCGGCTTCATGCCGCCCTCCGCCAATGGTCGAAATCCATCGGGGATACGGCGATGAAATACGATTCCCAACCCAAACCATGATTATTACCAACCTACGTTGTTGTCTGTTCACCAGCCCTACCGGCCTCCATTCCCGCACTCCGGATTTCAGCTGGGAGCTTTCCGACCCGAAGCCCGGAAGCTCGATGCAAAAGGAGTGGCGCGTGGTCGTCTGGGAGGGGGCACTTGAAGGCGGCGACAGTCCACTTTGGGACAGCGGCTGGGTGACTGGGAACCAGACCACTTCAATCCGCTACGCTGGCCGAAAAATCGAAAGTCGCATGACGTGTCACTGGAAGGTGTTTATCCGCGACGAGTCGAACCGTCAGATCGAAAGCGCAGTCGCGACTTGGACGGTCGGGCTTCTGGAGCCGTCCGACTGGTCGGCGCACTGGATCGGGCGAGATTCCGTGACCGAACGCCCCACCGATCCGTTCGTTGGCGCGTTTTGGATCTGGGATCAGGTCGCCGGCCCCGGAGAGGTCTGCTTTGAAAAAACCTTCTGCCTGGAGCAGGCCTGCACCGGATTCCTTTGGGGGCTAGCCGACGACGAGGCGGAGGTTGAGATCAATGGGACCCCCGTCTGCGATCTTCTGCGCGCGCAGAGCGATTCCAACCTCTTCCCCATCCCGCTTCGTATCGAAACCCCGCTGCGGGCGGGCGAGAACCGGGTGCGTATCCGTGCCCGGAAGCGGCACGACCGTGACCCTTATGCCGGAGTGATCTTTCGTCTCCTCGCGGGCGGGGCGGAAGTCGTCGAGACCACCCGGGAATTCGGAATGGACATCATGCGCCGGGAATGGCGCGGGGGGCTGACGATCGTATCCGACGGATCCTGGACCTGCCGGCGCGGGGGGGCAGATTCTCCGGTCCGTGTCTTGGGCAGCTTCGGGGTAGCCCCCTGGAACTTGCAAAGCGTGATCGAGTATCCCAGCCTCCCGGCCAGATACCTGCGCCGGGAATTTTCGACCGACCGGCCGGCGGCAAAAGCGATGCTGTATTTCTCCGGACTCGGGCTCTCCGAGGCCTGGATCAATGGGGTCAAAGTCGGCAACGAGGTGCTCTCGCCGCATGCCACTGATTACAATACGAACTATTTCTACCGGGCGTTTGACGTCACGGGTCTGCTCCGCGAGGGGGCCAATGCCATTGGCTGCATTCTGGGAAACGGGCGCTACTTTGCGCCCCGCGCCCGGATTCCGTTTCCGATGGAAAGCTACGGTTGCCCGAAGCTGCTCTTGCAGCTCGAGATCACCTCCGCCGACGGAACCACCACGCGCCTCGTCTCCGATAGCTCCTGGAGCCTTTCGGCCTCCGGCCCGATCGGCTGGAACAACGAATTTGACGGCGAGCATTACGACGCCCGCAAAGAGGATCCCGCTTGGGCCCTGCCGGGATTTGCCGGCGAGGCCTGGTCGTCTGCCGGGCTCGTCGCCGCTCCCTTGGGTCGCATCGCGGGGCAGAGCAGCGCGCCGATCCGCGTGACAGAGCGCCTCGCTCCCATCGATTCATGGAAGACCAAATTCGGCACAACAATCTATGATTTCGGGTGCAACCTGGTCGGCTGGACACGCCTACAGCTTGAAGGCCGTGCCGGAGAGATCGTCATGCTCCGCCATGCGGAAAATCTCGAGTCCAAGGATGTGCTGGCCACCGAGAATCTGCGTTCGGCCCTTTGCACCAACACGATCACCCTGCGCGAGGGGATTACCGACTACGAGCCCAAGTTCACCTACCATGGCTTTCGCTACATGGAACTGCGGGGAAACGCCGCACCCCGAAACGTCGAGGCCTGCTTTGTGCACGATGAGGTGGACACGACGGGCGCGTTCACCTGCTCGAACGATCTCGTGAACAAGATCGTCGAGGCGTCCGCCCGCGGGATCCGCGGGAACTACCGCAGCATGCCGACCGATTGCCCGCAAAGGGACGAGCGCATGGGCTGGCTCGGCGACCGCGCGGGGGGAGCCCCGGGAGAAATGTTTCTTTTCGACGTGTCCAAACTCTACTCCAAATGGATGGACGATATCTGCTTTGCCCAGACGCCGAGCGGATGTGTGCCCGACATCGCCCCGCCGTTCTGGCGTATGTTCACCGATACTGTCACCTGGCCGAGCTGCGTGACGTTCATTCCCCACTGGCTCCTCCGTCACTATGGCGATACGGGCACGGTGGAGCGGAGTTTCGAGGCCATGCGCCGCTGGTTGGACCACCTTTGCGGGTATTTGGATCGGGGATTGATCGACCGGGACATTTACGGGGATTGGTGCGTCCCCCCCGAGTCCCCGCACCTCATCCACTCGGAACGCGCGGATCGCAAGACCCATCCGACAATCATGGCCTCCTGCTTCCTGGCCCGAAACCTCGAGATGGCTGCCGAGTTCGCAAAAATGCTGGGGCGGCAGGATTTGGCGGCAAGCTGGTTGGGCACCCGCGAGAAACTCCGCGATGCCCTGAACGCCCGATTTTATAATCCCGCCAAAGGCTGCTATGATAATGGCGCGCAGACGGCAGCGCTTCTGCCTCTGGCCTTCAACTTGGTTCCGGAGTCCGAAAAGGCCCGTGTGTTTCAGTTCCTCATCTCCAAGATTTATGAATCCGGCCAGCCGGTGCTTGGCACGGGGCTCATCGGCGGGCAGTGGCTCCTGCGAACGCTCACCGCCTACGGACGCGCGGACATTGCCCGCGCCCTCGTCACGCGCGAGGAGTATCCCAGCTGGGGCTATATGATCCGCGAGGGCGCAACAACCATCTGGGAGCTGTGGAACGGCAACACCGCAGACCCGCTGATGAATTCCGGAAACCATGTCATGCTTCTCGGCGACTTGCTCACTTGGCTCTTCGAGGATGTCGCCGGCATCCAGCCACGCTCGCCCGGTTTTGCCTCGGTAGGAATACGCCCCCGCTTTCTCTTTGACGAAGTCTCCTGCCGCCACCAAACCGTTCGCGGCCCGATTTCCAGCCGGTGGAAATCCCGATCCAATGTCACGCATTGGGAAATCGAAATTCCCGCGAATGTCTCGGCATCCGTTGAATTGCCTGCCGCGGTTGCCGGATCGCTCAAAAAGGATGGCCGACCGCTTGAAGGTCTGGCCTCACATGGCGAAAAACTCGTGACGATTCCCGTCGGCCCAGGGAAGCATGCTTTCACGTTCGACACCCCCGACGAACTGGCCGGCTGAAAGAAGGAAAGCCGGCGGCAGATTCTCTAAGGCCTCTCTTCACTCCGCAAGGGGAAGAGGCGCATTACTGCTGTCCAAAATCAGTGGAACTTGGGGAGTCTCCTCTGGGGGAAGTGTTTGTTTCATCCCCTGCATTTTCCTGCAGGCGGGGCCTGCTGTTCAGCTTTTCACTTCCGTGTCTTGGAGATGATGGGAGGCACATTCACAATACCGACCGCGTCGTTTTTCTCGCTCATGAAGAGCTTTCTGATGCTTTCCGTAAGCACCGTTGCCATCTTGACAACGTTGGGCTGAACCACGACCAAATGTTCAAAGATCGGCCTGGCCCCTTCATCCAAAAGATCGAAGGTGCCGACAACCGGCTCCTGGGGCACCTTCGCCTGAACGAGCTTGAGGGCGTTTAAAGTCAGGTGCGCCAAGGGGAGTGTCGTGGGAAAATACACCGTTCCGGGAGCTTCGCTTTCCACAAGGCGTGTGACCTGTTCGGCATGTTCCGAGTGGTTGGCCGGGAGAAGCACTTCCCGGACTTCTGAGCGCATCCTCCCGCTCTCGACCCAGGCTTTCAAAAACCCCAAGGTGCGCAGCTCAATCTCCTCCTCAACACCCCGCGAGCAGGCCGAAACGAAAACCACCGCGCGGTCCGGCTTATGACGCATCAACAGGTGCCCAAGCATTTCGCCCCCTCGAAAAAAATCTGTGCGGATCGCATTGGCGACATGGTCTCTCAATCCGCACTCCAGTCCGATCGTGCGGATGTGGAGGCTTTCCGTGATCGGGGAAAATGTCCGGGCCCAGCTCGCGGTCAGGACAGCCACGTCGAACCCGGCCAGAAGCGAGGGATCGAGGGATTGGGGAAACGGCACACAAATCGGCGAGATTTCAAGGCGATGCTCCGGGGCGACGGCGGCAAGTTCCGCATAAAGCGCGGAAAAGAGTGATCCGGAAATCTTGCCATCTCCCTCAGCAAGAAACGCCACCCGGCAGATTGGAAGATGTTTGCGATCCGGCCAGTGGCTTGGGTGAACCTGAAAGCCACCGTGCCGACCGATCTGAACCCACTGCTCGGTGGCCAGGAGGCGAAGCGCGCGCCATGTCGTGTCCCTGCTAACCTTAAGCTCCTTGGCTAGCTTCCTCGCGCTGAGGCGATAATTGGGGCTCGGCACCAGCCCCTTCGTGATATGCAAGCGCACCAGCCTCTCGATCTTTTTTACCTCGGAATCCCCATCAGATTTGGCGCTTTTGAGGCGCAACGCTCGCATAGTTCCTATTTTCCCCCAAAGGAGAGGCCAAGGCAATCATCCCTATCGGTTTTGGCGGGACAAGCGACCCTTGCGAGAGTTTTTTAACAACATCAGTTCCTCCGCGGAACACGCAGTCACAAATCGGAGCTTGGCCAGGAGGGCTTGGGAATCCGGATCTTTTCTCCGTTCACTGGGTGAAATGCCGTTGCATTTCGTCAGAAATGTGTCAGATTATTTTCTCTTATGAAGGGAACTCTTAATCCAATGAGTAATCTGCCCCTCGCTGCTGTTTTTAACGTTTTGTTACGCTCTGTCTGTCGCCATTTTCTTTTGATTGGAGCCATTGCTCTTGGCACGGGATTGATTCATGCGGGCGAACAAAAAAATGTTTTTTCCGGTAATTTTAGCAAAGGCCACCTCGATGGCTGGACCGCCCCCCCGACTGTTGTGGCGATTTCGGGCAAGGGGTTGGAGTCCATTGGGCCAGGTGGCTTCGTAACGCGTCAGCTGGAGCGTCCAACCGGAAAGAAGGGAAGGTGGGTTTACAAGGCCAAAGTGTGGCCGAAGGGGAAGGGCGGTCACATCATAATCGGGTTTTTTCCTCAAGAAAAGTCGACGGCTAAGTGCGGGCTGACGGTGGTGATTCACAGTACCGGCGACGTAGCTCTCGTCAGCGGCCCGGGCCATTCGCCGCAAGTGTCCGGACAACTGAAGGGGGTCTCGCACCTAGAACTCGGAAAGCTGCCGTATTCTGTTGAGTTGGCCTATTCCACAACACCCCCTACGGCGACACTGACGATTAATGGAAATGTCGTTGCCTATGACATTCCGACGGCTTACGGGGGAGTTAATGAAGCCCCCCCGCCGGAAGAGAGCTTTGCTTATGCCGGGATTATTTTCAGCGAACAGAATGACCCCAAAAACGCCGGTCGTGTAGAAAGTGCCTCGGTGGAGTGGGTGCCCGCGCGTTAGGTTTTTGCCGTGTGTCATTCCCCGCTCATGTGGATTTCCGGAGAGTCGTCCGGGAAAAACGTTCCGGCTGCGACAGGTCGGCCCGGCGGCTTCACCCTCATCGAAATTCTCGGGGTCATGGCGATCATCGCCACCTTGACGGCAGGCCCGAGGATTGTTTCAGAGACGAGCCATGTTGATGAACTTCTTATGAAAACAACTTACTTATGACCTTGAAATCAGAAGCGGCAAAAGCAGTTTTATTCTTTTTGTTAGTTTCACCGCTCAATAGTTTGGCCCAAGACACTACTCCATCGATGAGGATCAAAACACCATCTTGTACCATTCAGTTGAGTGTTTACGGCGATGGCATTGTTCGCACGCAAATGTTTCAGGGAACAGAGATGAAAGAGCGTTGGGAGCCGGCTCTGGTAGCTCAGCCAAAAACAGAGGGGTTCACATTTAAAGACGGCAAGGAAGAAGCAGTTTTGGAAACACCTAAAATGCGTGTCGTCGTAAATAAAATAACGTCGCAAATTGCCTATTACGATGCCAAGGGCAAACGATTGACCCAAACTTCCGAAAAAGGCTCCACATTTTTAAATAAAAAGACAGGCGGCGTATCGCAGCAATTCCTTTTATCTAAAGACGAACATATTTATGGCATTGGTCAGTATGTGAGTGGTTTACCTTATGTAAATGGGACTGCGTGCGGATTAGAGCAAACCAATATGGAAGATGCAGGACATGTCCTCATGAGCGACCGCGGGTACGGCATGTTTTGGAATAACCCATCGAGTGGCGAATTTCAATCGTTTGGCAATCAAGAGCTATTAAGCGATAAAAATGTGAAAACATTGGATGGTCGACCCGGATTTGCGCCACAACTGTATCCGAATGATTCTCAAGGCAAGGGCGAACTGAAGGGAAAATCAACAGAGGCCAAACTTTCGAATACGATCGATTTAACAAATAGTGGTTCGGCAGTGGATGTCATGCAAAGCGATTTCGATAAAGTTGCCCTGAAACAAACAAACGAGGCAAAGAAAGGCATTTCGCTGGTTTATCAAGGTACCATCCGAACGCCAAACCGTACTGGATGGTATTTATTTAATCTAGGTAACTCGTGCAAAGTTCGTTTTGTAATTGATAACGAAATTGCCATCGAAAATCGCATTCCGCATGGTTTTACTTGGAACTCGTGTCGGAAATGGCTCGAAGCAAATAAGGATTATACCTACGAGCTGTATATTTCAAATGCAGATCCAAAGTTGAACCTGAATCTCTACTGGAATCCAACTTTCGATATTTTTCATCAATACACCTGGAAAAGCAATGATTGGAAAACGATTGATTACTTCGTGTTTGCAGGAACAAACAGCGATGAAATCATGAAGGGTTTTTACACGGTAACCGGCAAGCCATCGATACTTCCAAAATGGTCATTGGGCTATATTCATTGTCAGGCAATTCCATTTGGAGAAGAGCATGTTGTTCGTGGGTTTCCTCAAAATGATTTTCTTACTTTGGTAACCGATTACAGAAAAAAGCAGATTCCTTGCGACATGCTTGTTCAAGATTTTCAATGGTGGACAGCCATGGGATCGCACATTTTTCGCCCCGATTGCTATACCGATCCCAAAGCATGGTTAAAAACCATGCACGACAGCGATTTCAAATTAATGATAAGTGTTTGGCCAAATTTTGAAAAAACGGCTTCTGCCAAATACACAGGAGAAATAACTGCGGCAGATTTGGCAAATCGTAACGAACTGGAAAGTAAAGGGCTCCTTTTGGGCGATTGGGCAAATTATGTGAAGCCCGAAGCTCGAGATGTCTATTGGAAACAAGTAGCAAAATCGCTTTATAACGATTCATTCTGTGTTGACGCATTTTGGTTGGATGCGGACGAGGGAGGTACGAAGGATCCTCTCTATGCCGACGCTTACCCGCTTTTAAACAAAATGACCTTCGCGGAAGGTGCCAGATCGGCTTTTCCAAATCAACGGACGTTCTTGCTGGGTCGCAGCATGTACCCGGGTTCCCAAAGGTACGATGTGGCAATGTGGAGCGGAGATGTTGGCAACGATTTTTACACGCTTAAAACTCAAGTATCAGCAGGATTATCGGCAACTGTTTGTGGCATGCCCTATTGGACAACAGATATTGGCGGATTTGGCGGTGGATTTCAAAGGGACGCAGAGTATTCGAACGCTTTTAGTGTAGATACCGAAACCTATCGCGAATTGGTAACCCGTTGGTTTCAATATGGCATGTTTTGCCCGATCTTTCGTGTTCATCGAGCGAACAACAATTCCGCACCATGGTTTTACGGAGAAAAAGCAGAAAAGAACATTACCGACGCCATCAAATTCCGTTATCGTCTGATGCCTTATATCTATTCGCTTACCAAACAAACACGCGAAGAGGGTCGCAATCCAATGCGTCCCCTCTTTATGGATTTTGCAAGTGACCAAAATACAACCGACATTACCCAACAGTTTATGTATGGACCGGCATTTTTGGTTTGCCCGGTAACAAAAGCGTTATATAGCCCCTACAAAGGGGCATCGATTGAAACCTCGAACATCCAAAACTGGAATGTTTATCTACCAAAAGATATCGACTGGTTTGATTTTAACACAGGGGAAAAACTGAAAGGTGGACAGTACATCAATACACCGGCACCCATGGAGAGAATGCCACTATTTGTTCGTGCCGGAAGCATCGTGCCAATGGGTAAGGTGATTCAAAGCACACAAATGGAAAAACAGACAGAGCTTGAGTTGCGCATCTACCCAGGGGCCGATGCCGATTTCACGCTCTACGACGATGATGGTGAATCGTATGATTACGAGAAAGGCGGATTTGCCGAAATAGCAGTGCACTGGGACGATCAGGCTCAAAAACTAATCATTGGCAATCGCAAGGGACAATTCAACTCGATGCCGAAGACTCTTACATTCAAACCAATCATTGTCGAAAAAGGAAAAGGTTCAGGCAGTTTGATTGAATACAGTGATGGTGAGAAAATCAAATATACGGGATCGAAAACGGAGTGGGTCAAAAAATAAGATTCACGGATGTTACACACATCGAAACCGGTCAGGAGATATCTCTGGTTGAGCCTTGCGCTGATGCCCATGACACTGCCGATGTGAGAAGCTGAGGGCGAAATACCGTTGCGTTTCGTCAGAAGTGTGTCAGATTATTTTTTCTTATGAAGGAAATCTCTTAGCCCAATGAGGAATCTTCCCCCCGCTGCTGTTTTTAAAGTTTGCTTACGCTCTGCCGTGGGAGTGGATCAACAACACCTGCGCGAAAGTCCTAGGGACGGGTTTTCCACAAGCGCTAGCGGGGCGAGTGATCGGCAAACCGGCAGGCGGCAATGACCCGAAGCAGTCGTTTTCGTCCTGCGGCGGACTACAGGCTTTCAGCAATTAACCCTCAATAAACTAACCAAAATGCAAATCGTAGAATCTTATCCCGTGGCCGTCGCCATGTGTATCGTGACTATGCTCTGCTGGGGCTCGTGGGCTAACACCCAGAAACTCGCCAGCAAGGAATGGCGCTTCCAGCTGTTCTATTGGGATTACGCCATCGGCGTTTTCCTACTCTCGCTACTGCTCGCCTTCACCTTGGGCAGCACGGGCAGCGGCGGCCGTGGCTTTCTGGCCGACCTGGATCAGGCCGATAGCAAATGGCTCGGATCGGCCTTCATCGGCGGCGTCATTTTCAACCTCTCGAACATCCTGCTCGTGGCGGCGATTGATATCGCGGGTATGGCGGTGGCGTTTCCGATCGGCGTTGGCCTGGCCCTCGTGCTGGGGGTGATCACCACCTACGTGGCCAAGCCCGAAGGCAATGCGCCGATGCTCGCTCTAGGAGTGGCGGCTGTGGTTGTGGCTGTCGTGCTCGATGCGTTGGCCTACAAGAAACTTGCCAGTGCGGGTAAAAAGACGCCGGTGAAGGGAATCGTTTTATCGGTCGTGGCGGGTGTGTTGATGGGGTTTTTCTACAGCTTTGTCGCGCAGACGATGGGCAAAATTGACGACGTCACGCACGCGCTGGAAGCCAGCAAGCTGAGCCCTTACACAGCCATCGTGCTCTTCAGCGCCGGACTGCTCGCTTCGAATTTCATCTGGAACACCATCGCCATGGCGAAGCCGTTTAGCGGCGAGCCGGTGACCTACCGTGATTATTTCACCAAAGGGAACCTGCGACTGCACCTCATCGGCATCCTTGGCGGCATGATCTGGAATACCGGCATGGGCTTCAGCATCATCGCCAGCACCGCGGCTGGCCCGGCGCTTTCTTACGGACTGGGCCAAGGCGCGACCATGGTCGGCGCACTCTGGGGTGTTTTTATCTGGAAGGAATTTAAGGGGGCTCCCCAGGGGACGGGTAAGCTGCTCGGCTTCATGTTTTTATTCTACATCATCGGCCTCGCTGTCTTGATCGCTTCCAAGCTCTAAATCGTCATGAAAAAAAGCTCCATCGTTGTCGTCGGTAGTTCTAATACTGACATGATTATACAAGTTGCACGCATCCCCAAGCCGGGTGAAACCCTCCTCGGCGGGAAATTTTTGACCGCTGCCGGCGGTAAAGGCGCCAACCAAGCCGTCAGCGCCGCGCTGGCAGGCGGCAACGTGACCTTGGTTGCACGTCTCGGTAAGGACATGTTTGGCGACCAGGCCGTCGCTGGTTTTCAGCGCAACGGCGTCTGCGTGGACTACGTGGTCCGCGACAAAACCGCCCCCTCGGGTGTGGCGCTCATCTTTGTCGCTAAGGACGGCGAAAACAGCATCGCCGTCGCCGGCGGGGCGAACGGGAAACTGGCCCCAGCCGACGTCAAAAAAGCCGCCAAAACCATCCGCACTGCTGCCGCTCTTGTGGTGCAACTCGAAACTCCGCTGGAAACCGTACAGGCTGCCGCCGAGATCGCGGCGAAAGCCGGCGTGCCCGTCATCCTCAATCCGGCTCCAGCCCAGTCGCTCCTAGGCTCCTTGCTGAAGCTCGTCTCGATCCTCACGCCGAACGAAACCGAGGCGGAATGGCTCACCGGGATCAAGGTCACCGATGCCAGGACCGCCGCCAAGGCCGCCGATAAACTGCTCGCGCGTGGCGTGAAGACGGTGATTCTGACACTCGGCTCGCGAGGCGCATTGATTGCAGAGGCTTCGGGCCATCAACTCGTGGCGGGCTTCAAAGTGAAGGCCGTAGACACGACGGCTGCTGGTGACACGTTCAACGGTGCCCTCGCGGTTGCGCTGGCTGAAGGCAAAGCACTGGTTGGCGCGGTTCGGTTCGCCAACGCCGCCGCCGCGCTCTCGGTGACCAAGATCGGTGCCCAGACCTCCGCGCCCAGACGCAAAGAAATCGAACGCTTTCTTAAGGACAACGCCTAACGGAATGGCATGAAAATGCCTATAGAAAATAAGCTAAATAAAATTAAGCCCGTAAAAATAGGAGAACAGTGAAGACAATGAAAAGCCGCCTTTTTGGATTAAGCTTGGCAATCGTGTTAAGCGCAACGCAAGCGTGGGCCGCAGACGGCCCGCTACCCGCCGTTGCCGAAAGCCAATCCCGCATTGGCAATGTCAAAGGCTCGCTCATCCAAGGCACGCTGATTACCACCAACGATGCCACCAAGCAGGAGCAGGATTGGTATGCCATCACCCTTGCCAAACCCTCCACCGTGGGCTGGGTGGTCTTTACCCATGGCAAAAACTTTCCCAATGGCGGCTGGTTCGATGCCTCTCAAGGGAAACCTCAGGTTCAAGTGCAGACTGTGAAAGACGGCCCTTGGACAACGGTCGGCCAGTTGACGGATTACCCCGCCACTACGGCAACCGACAATAAGAGCATTAAAGATAATGCTCGTTTCTCCTGTGCTCTCGCAAAACCAGTGACAGCCCTTTCGGTGCGCGTCATCGGACGGGTGGGTGGTAATGGAGAATTAACCTCCAGCGCTGGACTAGCGGCATGCACTGCACCCATCGCCGGCGGGGTCGATGCCTTCATACAAAGCCCGATCAAGGCATTGGAAACCAAGCTCAAGATGGCCCACGAGCACATACCCGGTCCTAGTCAGAACGCCGATTCGATTAAAAACTGGCTCGCCGACATGAAAAAGTGGCGCGAAATGAAACTGGCTGAAATCAAGTACTACGGCACCGAATACGACCGACCGGAACTCAAATGGTGCCACAGCGCCTTTGTTCAGCCGCAGATGATGGTCGAGGATCGCTACTTCTTTGATGTAGAGACTGGTAAGTACACGGTGGATCGTTACCTGGATGATCTGGAAAAACGCTATGGCGGCATCGATGCGGTGCTGGTGTGGGCCATCTATCCCAATATCGGTATCGATAACTCAAACCAGTTTGATCAGTTCCGGGCTATGCCGGGTGGGGTTCCGGCGATGAAGCAAATGGTGGATGATTTCCACCGGCGTGGTGTGAAGGTGATCTTCGGCGTTATGCCGTGGTGGGAAAAGGGATCACGCCCTGAAGGGGTGACGCTCCCCGTTGCCATTGCCCGCGATATGAAGGCGATAGGCGCCGACGGCGTCAACGGCGACACCATGAGTGGTATGCCTATCGACTATCGTAAGGCTTCCGATGAAACGGGCCATATTTTGGCGTTCCAGCCCGAAGGTGGAGTAAAACGCGGGGAGGCAGAACTGCCCTGGATCAACATGACCTGGGGGTACTGGCGGGATGGTGAGTATTTCAACAGGTATGCAAGACATATGGCTATCCCCGATAAGGATATCCCGATCGTCAGTAAATATAAATGGCTCGAGAGCAAGCATATGGTCAATATCTGCGATCGCTGGACACGGGAACGTAACTTGGATATCCAACACGCGTTCTTCAATGGCACCGGCTACGAATCGTGGGAGAGCATCTGGTGTATCTGGAATGGCATCACCCCGCGCGATGGCGAGGCCCTGCGCCGCGTCGCCACGATCATGCGTGCCTATCCAGACCTGCTGGTCAGCAAGGATTGGGAACCGCATACACCCACGTTGCAAAAGAGTGTTTTTGCCAGCCGCTTTCCTGGTGAGCAGCAAACCATCTGGACTGTAATCAACCGCAATACCTACCAAGTTGACGGGCCGCAGTTGCGCGTGCCCTACACCCCCGGAACCCGCTATTTCGACCTTTGGCACGGTGTTGAACTCAAGCCCGTGCTGGAGGGTCAGGAGGCGACACTGAGTTTTGAACTCGAAGAACACGGCTTCGGTTCCGTGCTGGCAATCAACGGCGCCCCGGACCAGAAATTAAATACTCTGCTGGCCAAGATGAGTAAGCTCGCCAACAAGCGCTTGGCTGAATTCTCTAACGAATGGAAGTTCCTGCCGCAGAAACAGGTGCCTATTGCGGCCACGAAGCCGGCGAAATCGGCACCGCCAGGCATGACCCGCATTCCCGCAGGTAGCTTCGAGTTTCAGGTAGAAGGTGTGATGGTCGAGGGCTGGAACCAGGTGGGCACCGATGTGCAGTATCCTTGGGAGTCTTCGCCACGTCGCTACCATCGACAGCCCGTTACCCTGAAATCGTTCTACATCGACACCTACCCAGTGACCAACGAGCAGTTCAAGACGTTCGTCGATGAGGCAAAATATCGTCCGCGCGATGATTATAACTTCCTCAAAGACTGGAAGAATGGAACCTACCCGGAGGGCTGGGCTAAGAAGCCGGTCACTTGGGTTTCCTTGGAAGATGCCCGCGCCTACGCCGCTTGGGCCGGCAAGCGTCTGCCACATGAAACCGAGTGGCACTACGCCGCGCAAGGCACCGATGGACGTAAGTATCCATGGGGCAACGAGCTGAACGCCGAGGCGATTCCGCCGGAGTACAAGGACAACAAAGAGTTACGTCCGCCAACTGATGTGAATGCCTTCCCCAAAGGTGCCAGCCCGTTCGGCGTCATGGATATGGCGGGCAATGTCTGGCAGTGGACCGACGAATACCACGATGAGCATTCTCGTGGCGGAATCCTCCGCGGTGGCAGTTACTTCAAACCGCAGGGATCAGTCTGGTATTTCCCCAACAAGCTTGAGCTGAACACCCACGGCAAGCTACTGCTCATGGCTCCCAGCAAGGACCGCGCCGCCACCCTCGGCTTCCGCTGTGTGGTCGATACGGCGGAATAAGCGACCCCAGATCATTTTTTACCACCAATGAACAGAGGAGATATAATGAAAAAGTATCTATCAGTGCCGGCAATGCTTTTGCCATTCGCGCTGGTGTTGTCACCGCTAGCGGTACTAAACGCCGCGGATATCGGCGCCAAACCTAACGTCATCATCATCTTGTTGGATGATGCCGGTTATCGCGACACGAACCTCTCGATAATCCATAAACCCGAAACGATATATCCACCTAGAAAACTCCGAGTTTTTCCTCTATAAAATGACCTTTATGTTCCCCTATTCAACACCTGCCAGATACCTACGCGCTGGCGCCTTGCTGCGAGGCATTTTTTTCCCAAGGCGTGCATCTTCTTCGATCTGCAGCAAACCTTCTGCGGTATTTCAAATGAAAGTTCACAATCTCCCCAGATCTGGCTTTACTCTCGTTGAGTTGCTCGTGGTGATTGCGATTGTCGGTATCCTTGCCGCGCTTTCGCTGGCATCTCTCAAAGGAATGTTGGAAGAGGGGACAACCGCAAAATGTAGCTCAAATATGAAGCAGGTAGCGGCTGCCGCCTTGCTTTTTGCCGCCGAGAACGATGGAAAATTTCCGAGGACCCATCTTGCCAACAGCTATGCCGCGGCGATCGTGTCACCTTATCCTCGCCCCGCTTCCCAACGGATTACCTCGAATCCAAATGCATACTTCTGGCAGGACCTGGTGCTGCAATACGCGTCGAATTCGAAGATTTACTCCTGCCCCAAACTCACGCTCCCGGCAACTCAAGCGGGAGGAGGGGGCCAAAGCAGCAACTGCCCTCTGGGCATAGGGATCTCCGACGTGCTCGCCTCGGCCTCAACCAACAGCGACGGTCCTATTTGGGTGCGCATGGTTCAGGTGCCCCAACCGAGCCTCACCGTGTGGTTCACAGATGCCGGCCTGAATGAAAATGGCGCCGAACCCTCAGGCCCTTGGAGCGCACGAAAGGACGCCCCCCGCACTGGGATGTCTTACGTCAGAGTGTCGTCTGCTGCGGCCAGTTGTGTCATGCCCCGTCATAAGGGCCGGATCAATGTCGCCTTCGCCGACGGGCATGTGGCCACCGTGACTCCCGATCAGATCAATTGGGGGGGGGATTCGACCACCACGAACGGAACAAACTATATCGGGTTCTCCCGTTTTCGATAGATGGTGGAGGACTTCGTGACTCTCAAAGACCTCGCCCGGCGCCTTGTGAAGGTGATGTAGCAAACTCACAACCCGCGCCTTGGGGACGGATTCGACAAGGCACCAACCATTCAAAACAAAAACGGAGCCAAGTAATAGCAGATATACACCGATGAATATCATGAAACACAATTTCACCCTCCTCACGACCCTGTTGCTGGCGCCCCTGTGGGCACTAACCGCCGCTGAAAAGAAAAACGACAAGCCTAATGTCCTCTTCATCCTCGTCGACGATCTGGGTGTGAACGATCTTGCGCTCTACGGAAGCAAGTTTTTCGAGACGCCGAATATCGATCTTTTGGCCAAACGAGGGATGAAGTTCACCCAGGCCTACTCCGCGAGTCCGCTGTGCTCGCCCACGCGCTCGAGCATTCTGACCGGACTGTATCCGGCACGCACTGGTATCACGGCGCCTCACTGTCACCTGCCTGAGGAGGTGCTTGAAAAAAAACTGGCCGCTTCCGCTCCGCCGACCCAGAAAGCGTTGGTGGCCGTGAGCGTGACGCGTCTGGCGACGCCTTATTACACGCTCGCCGAAGCGTTCAAGGCCGATGGCTACGCCACGGCGCACTTCGGCAAATGGCATCTTGGTCCTGAACCTTACAGCCCGCTGCAACAGGGTTTCGACGTGGACATCCCGCACACCTCGGCGCCCAGTCCGCTGCCAAATGGTTTCTTCTATCCGTTTCCTGTGTGGAAGAACCATGGCAAACCCGGCGACAACCTCGAAGACTTACTTGCCGATGAAGCCGTCAAGTTCATCGAGCAGAACAAGGAGCGTCCGTTTTTTCTGAACTACTGGGCGTTTGAAGTTCATTCGCCTTGGCAGGCGAAGGAGGAGCAGATCAACAAGTATCGCGCCAAGGCTGATCCGAAAGCGCTGCAACGTAACCCGGTCTATGCTGGTATGGTGGAAACGCTCGATGAGGTCGTGGGGCGTCTCATTGCTGCGCTCGACAAAGCCGGCGTTCTGGAGCGGACTATCATCGTGTTCACCTCCGACAACGGGCCGTTTTTCGTCCCGAATGCGGAACACATGCCACCTGAATTTCGCACGGTGCCAGTCACCAGTGCCCAGCCGTTGCGTGCTGGGAAGGGCACGATCTACGAGGCTGGCACGCGCGTGCCGTTGCTCGTCGTCTGGCCGGGCAAAGTACAGCCTGGCATCGAGACCAGCGCGCTGGTGCAGAGCACGGATTTCTTTCCCACCTTTGCCGATCTGCTCGGCTGGAAACTGCCAACCGATGTCCGCTTCGACGGAGTCAGCCTGCGGTCGGTCTTCGAGAGCAACACGCCGGTGCGCGACGAAATCTTCTGCCATTTCCCCCACGCGCAATTCGCCGACAAATACGAGTCGATGCCCGCGCAGACGCCGATCTCGCCTGCGAGTTCGGTGCGTCAGGGTGACTGGAAACTAATTCGGCTCTACTGCGACAACGCCGATCAAACCGACCGCTTTGAGCTCTATAACCTGAAGGAGGATCTCGGGGAGACAAAGAACCTTGCGACGGAACATCCGGACAAGGTCAAGGAGCTCGACGCCTTGCTCAGTGAGCACCTGAAGGAGATCAATGCCGTGATTCCGGTGAAAAACCCGGCTTATGATTCGACCGCGAAGGCTCCAGAACCTGGGAAGAAACCGCAAAAGGCTAAAAAGCCCGTCGACAACAAGACGAGCGATGGGAAAGACGTCCGGCAGTTAATCGAAAAAGCCAGCGACGCGACCCAATCAATAGCAGATATCCACCGAGCAATAACATGAAACATACACTTCGATTCATCACAGTCTTACTGCTGGCGCCGCTGGCGGCACTCACCGCTGCTGAAAAGAAAAACGACAAGCCCAACGTAGTCTTCATTCTTGCCGATGATCTGGGTTGGAAAGATACCAGCCTGTATGGCAGCACGTTCTTCGAGACGCCGAATATCGACCGGCTGGCAAAGCGAGGGATGCTGTTCACGCAGGCCTATGCAGCGAGTCCGCTCTGCTCGCCCACGCGAGGGAGCATCCTGACTGGCCTCTATCCTGGGAGGATCGGGATTACTACGCCCTGTTGCCATGAACCGGCTGTGCGGCTTGAGGCCACACTTGCGGCGAAGGCCCAGCCCTATAAGCGGGCGCTGGAGGCAGTCAGCGCATCGCGGCTGAAGACTGAGTATTACACGCTGGCCGAGGCCTTCCACGATGACGGCTATGTGACCGGGCATTTCGGAAAATGGCACCTAGGCGAGGAGCCGTACAGTCCGCTCCAGCAGGGCTTTGATGTGGATGTACCGCATTATTCAGGACCTGGGCCGGCCGGAAGCTATCAGGGGCCATGGAAATTCCCTCCCAAACTGAACTTTATCGGTCAACCCGGCGAGAATATCGAAGATCGCATGGCCGATGAGGCGATAAAATTCCTAAAAACGAACAAGGACAAGCCGTTCTACCTGAATTATTGGGCATTTTCCGTTCATGGGCCTTGGGACAGCAAACCCGAGGTGATTGAAAAATATCGGGGCAAGGCAAAACCTGACAGTGCCCAGAGGAATCCTGTTTATGGGGCCATGGTGGAAACCCTCGACAAGAATGTCGGCAAACTGCTGGATACGCTAGACGAACTCAAGATCGCCGATAACACGATCATCGTTTTCTTCTCTGATAATGGCGGATTGTACCAAACTAATAAATGCTTGGTCCCGGGCTACGACGATATTCCGATTACGAGCAATGCCCCATTGCGTGGCGGCAAGGCGACAATCTATGAGGGTGGCACACGCGAGCCCTGCGTTGTGGTCTGGCCTGGCAAGGTCAAACCTGCTTCGCAGAGCGATGCGTTTTTCTCGAGTGTCGACTGGTATCCCACGCTACTTGAGATGACCGGGGTGACGCCCAAGCAGGCTGTGAAATTTGACGGAGTGAGTGAAGTGCCGGCATTGCTGGGCAAGGGTGCCCCGCGTGATACAGTATTCTGTTTTTTTCCACATTACATTCCTGCACATAATATCGACACCGTCCCATCCGTGTGGGTTCGGCGAGGCGACTGGAAGCTCATCCGCTTCTTCTGCGACAGCCCGGATCAGACCGACCGCTTTGAGCTCTATAATCTGAAGGATGATCTTGGGGAGACAAAGAACCTGGCGGCGGAGCATCCGGACAAGGTCAAGGAGTTCGACGCCTTGATCAGTGAGCACTTGAAAGAGATCAATGCCGTGATTCCGGTGAAAAACCCGGCTTATGATTCGACCGCGAAGGCTCCAGAACCTGGGAAGAAACCGCAAAAGGCTAAAAAGCCCGTCGACAACAAGACGAGCGATGGGACGCAAGCAGTAGCAGATATCCACCGAGCAGTAACATGAAACATACACTTCGATTCATCAAAGTCTTACTGCTGGCACCACTGGCGGCCTTTGCTTCAGACACCATGCCCGCACCGGCGAGCATCACTCCACTTACCCAATCATATCAGATCTGAATAACATAACATCTCATGAAAAAAACTTTGATTCTTAGTTGTTGGTTATGGGCATCCGTTCTGACATTCGCTGGGGAGCGGGTTGCGCTGTGGCCGGAGGGAAAGATCCCGGACTTCCAGACCCAGCAGATCGCCGCGACCACCCAAGAGGAGAAGGTGCCGGGATTCAAGGCGGCGGAACATACGATGCCGTATCTGGAGTGGTACGAGGCACCGGCGGTGAAGAATGGCGGTTGCGTGGTGCTCATTCCCGGTGGCGGCTATGAGAATTGCGGCGATCAGGAGTGGATAGACCAAGCCGCAAAGAAGTTCGCCGATCTCGGGTTCGTCTGCGTGAGCCTCATCTACCGTACACCGCGTCCGCAAGGGTTGCCGATCTACCAGAGCGCGTGGGAGGACGCGCAGCGTGCCGTCCGCCTCGTGCGCAACGATGCGATGAAGCGTGGTTTCGATCCCGAGAAGATCGGCGTGCTCGGGTTCTCCGCAGGCTCGCACCTGACGGTCTTGCTCGCGACGAGCGCGCTCACGCCGGCATACGGGCCAGTCGACGAACTCGACCAGCTTCCGTGCCACATAAACTGGGCGGTTCCGGTCTACACTGCCTATGCACTCACGGACGGACTCACCGGTCCCAACACTCGCCAGGGCGACGCGATCGACGTCAAGCTCTCGGATGTGTTCAAGTTCGACTCAAAGACGTGTTCGATGGCGCTCTTTCACGGAGGAACGGACGTCTACTCACCGAACGGCTCAACTCAGATCTACCGCCAGCTCCGCAGGATGAAAATCCCTGCCGAGATCCATCTCTTCGCGGACCGCCCCCATGGTTTTATGGGCGACGCGAGCAAGGGCGAGGATGGCACTGCCTACGACCACTGGCTCGATCGTGTCGCTGAGTATATCCGCCAGATGAATTTTGACGGACGGCGCGGGTCGGAAGAGGAGCTGATGGTCCGCTATCCCAACAACGACGCGCGTGCAGCCTACGCCAAGGAGCCCCTTTGGCCGGAAGGCAAGATGCCGGATTTGCAGACGAATCAATGCGTGCCATATCTCGAGTGGCACATGCCAAAGGATCTCAAGACGAAGGCGATCCAGATCATCTACTCGGGCGGCAGCTACATGGGCAACAACCCGGATGGATTCGAAGTCGCACCGGCGCGTCGTTTCCTGAACGAAAAAGGCATGACTGTCGTGACGATGAAATACCGCACGCCGCGTCCGCTGGGCGGGCTGCCAAAACACGCGACCGCCTGGCAGGATCTGCAGCGCGCTATCCGAGTCGTCCGCAGCGAGGCTCTGGCAAAGGGGCTCGATCCCGACCGTATCGGCATCATGGGTTCCTCGGCCGGTGGACACCTGACGCTCATGGGCGCGACCAGCTCGAAAACCCCTTCCTATGGGCCTATCGACGACCTTGATAAGCTTTCTTGTAACGTACAATGGGCGGTGGCGATCTATCCGGCGTACGCGCTCACAGACGGCGCGGAGACCCCGAATGCGAAGGGCGGCAACGAGGATGACTCACGACTCGTCCCGGAGTTCTCATTTGACCCCGCGACGTGTCCGATGCTGTTCCTCCACGGTGATGCGGACGGTTATGCGGCGATGAATTCCGTGAAATGCTGGGAGCAGCTCCGCCGGATGGGGATCCAGTCGGATCTCCACACTCTTATCGGGCGAGGGCACTGTTTCCAGAAGAAGGCAGCCCCAGGCACGGGGAGCTATACTTGGATGGAGCGCATCTGGGAATTCATGAATCACAAGGGGTTCAATAAATAAAAGATTCAATCCCATGAAAGAGATTTTATGAAGACACAGGCTACAGATAGAGGCATGACGCTAACTCGGTTTCCTCACCATCATTGCCTTCACCACGATCGAAGCCTGGGTTGCCGACAGCATTCTCTCCCCCGCAAGCGAAAGCCCATCTTCAGTATCCTGCTGCTCTCTTGCCTCTCACCATTCTTTGTAATGGCCGCCTTTGGTTCAGACACCAATGTGGCGTCGACGAATCTGACGACATCCATCCGCTACACGCTGACAGCTCCGGCGAGCACGAATTGGATGGCAAAAGATTTTGACGACTCATCTTGGAAAGAAACCAAAGATGCTGAGAGCATTCCGGCGGAGGTGCCGAAAGATGGCGAGGTCTGGATTCGTACTCGCTGCGACCTGCCGTGGGAATTAATCAACAACACCTACGCAAAAGTAAAGGGGAGTGGACCGGTGGAGGTTTACGTCAACGGGAAAAAGACAGACACGAAAGGGGGCTATCCCAGCATCAATGGTTGGCGGTCGTGGCCGCTGACGCCGATACGCCACGAGCAACCCGGGGTGAACGTCTATGCCTTCCACGGCAAAGGTCCGGCAGGTTTTCAGTTGGTTCACGAACCGTGGGTGAAGGGCACGTACCCTGAAATCAAACCGCAAGCCCTCATTGAAGAAACGCTTCGCGACGCAAATATCATTCGTGGCGGCGACGGGAACTATTATATGACCGGGACCTTCGCTGGTACCGAGGGTGACGGGCTGCTTTTTTTCGATAACAAAAGTGGCAAGCTCTGGAAGAACAATGACGGCGTGAAACTCTATCGCTCCCCCGACCTGAAAAACTGGACCGACCTCGGCTGGGTCTGGACGTTCAAAAACAACGCGACGTGGTGTAAAGAACCGCTGAAGAGTGACGACCCACTCACCAATGGAAAACAGGGGATCTTCGCCCCGAAGTTTCACTACCTCAACGGCAAGTACATCATCGTCTATGGCGTCAACTTCAGCATGCCGAACCACCATTGGGGCGTGGGCATTGCGGTGGCTGACAAACCCGAAGGGCCGTATCGGGAGACTTCGCCCGACAAGCCGATTTGCGACGGCTACGATGCGCAAATCCTCCGCGACGATGATGGTCAGTTGTATCTCATCCGTAACAACGGCCTGTTGGGAAAACTTAAAGCTGATATGAGCGGACTCGATGGCCCAATGAAGTTAATTTCTCCCGAAAACTATCCGTTCGTTGGCTTCGAAGGTGTCAGTATGATCAAGCGTGGTGATACGTACTACGTGATGGCAGCCGATATATTCCTGCGTCCCGGTGGCGTGGAGAAAATGGGCAGTACGATGGTGGCCAGTTCGAAAAATATTTTCGGCCCCTACAGCAAACGGTATGTGCTCCTGAACAACGCCTGGGGACACTCCCGCCCGTTCCAAGACGAGAAAGGCAAGTGGTGGACAGCGATGTGGATGTGGGAGAAACCCTTTCCCGGCCAAAAGTTTTGGATCACTGGCATCGACTTTGCCGCTGATGGCACCATTTTCCCCACCGGCGAGGTTATTCAAAAATAAGGCAAAGTTAAGGGTAGTGCAGACGGGGTTGAGGACTGCAACGGAGAACGTTTACTCCATTCCGCTACCTAAGCTGGCGATCCTAAGGCTGCTTTTTTGTATCCAGGGATGAGCCAGTGCCTTGCGAAGACCGAACCGCTTCCATCAGGGTCGCTGGGGTGTCCGAACGGAAGGGGGTGACCGGTAAGTCGTCGGAAGAAAAGAGATTGCAGACCGGATTGTCAGCCCAGGCGTAACGCACCGCAGTGGGTGCTGCCACCTCCGGGCAGCTCACCACCACTTGGTTGTCTCCGACCACGGTTCCCGTGGCCCAATGCCAAACTTTGTCGGCCCCGCAGATGGCAAAGCCATTGGCTTCATCCACGCCAAAGGGTCGCAGTTTGCTGCCGAAACAATCAAGGGTGACCGTGGCTTTGTTGCCTTCGATGGTCAGCATTTTGAATTCGGGACTGCGATAGGGCAGGGCCATGCCGTAATCCTTGACCAACGCCCAACGCACCAGACGAGCCGCCACAGCCTGCTTGTTTCTCGGATGGATGTCGTTGCCTTCACCAACGTCGATGATGACGGCTTGCCCGGTATTCTTTAATTGCATCGTATTCGTCTGTGCCTCCCGCAGTTGCGCCCAAGCACTTTCGCCGGGAGTAGGCTTGACGGCCATATGATTGGCCAGTTGCACCCAATAGAACGGAAAATCTCCCTGTCCCCATTCCTTACGCCACTGCTCGATCAACAAAGGGAACAAATTGGCATATTCGACCGCCCGTGCCGCATTTGACTCACCCTGATACCAGATGACACCCTTGATGCCGTAACCAATCGTGGGGTTGACAACTCCGGCAAAGATATTGCCGACGCGGTGTTGCCCGGTGAGCCATGTTTCGGGGGGTTGAGGGGCGGGCGGCAGACGTTTCTTCTTCTCTGCCTTGGCTTTTTCCACGGCAACCTTCCACTGGGTCATGGCTTGCTCGTACTCGAGCTGGGCCTTTCCAGACGCTATGTCGGCCTCTCGTTTAACTGCGGATGCCATCAACGGCTGAAAACGTGGATCCTGCTCCAGCGTTGTGCGGCGCACCCAAGCCTCGGCGGTGGACCCGCCCCATGAGTTGTGGATCAAGCCGACCGGCACATTGAGGATTTCGTGGAGATAACGCCCGTAAAGAAAACCCACGGCACTGAACTTTTTAGCGGATTCGGGGGTGCAAGCGGCCCATTCGCCCTTGAAATTGTCCTGCAATTCTTGCGTGCCAACTTTCGGAACAGTGATCAATCTGAGATTTGGCAGTTTGGACGCTGCCGCTTCTATATCGCCATTCGTAGCCTGACCCAGACTCCATTCCATATTCGACTGGCCGGAGCACATCCACACTTCTCCAATCAGGACGTCCTGCAGTTCGCGTTGGGTCGAACCCATGACCGTGAGTGTCTGCGGGGTGGCGTTCGCCGGCAGCGGCGCCAATTTCACTGTCCATCTGCCGTCGGCTCCAGCGGTGGCGGAATAGCTTTGGCCAGCAAAAGAAACGGTGACGTTCGTTCCCGGCGTGTCCCAACCCCAGATCGGGTTGGCCTGATTTTGCTGAAGCACCATGTGGTCGCCAATGATGGCGGGTAGTTTCAATTCCGCACGCGATGCCAGGGGAATTACGAGACTAATGGTTAGAAGTGATAGTAGTTTTTTCATTTTGTTTTTACCTCGTTTTATTGTTTGGTGAGTCAAAGGTGTTTGCCGCTCGAGACTGGGAGTCGGATCGTTTGTTTCATCGGAGGGTTAGTTTTGCGTCAGCCGCACATGGACGAAGAGTTTGTCGAGTGGCGCTCCCTTGACGGTCGCGGTCACGGTGACAAAACCCCCGGATGGCTGACTTTGGGCTAGGCTCAGCGGGCTGGAAAAACTGAAACCGGCAAGTGCACAGAATGTCAGACTGCGATGAAGCGTGTCAGTTTTCATGTGGGGTCGGATTTGGTTGTCCATCTGGGTTTGCGACTTCAAAATCAAAAACTTACTGCGCGGCTGGCGGTGTCAAAGCCAGGTCGGCGAGCCAAGTGCCGTCCGCGGCGCTGGTGAAAAAAATAACTACCAAAGGTCCGGCCCTTTGGAAAAACGGTCGCATTCCAGACGGTGTTCATACTACCCCAGGAACCAGAAGGTCCCCAGCTCCCCAACGTTTCGAAACCCGGGTCTTTCACTATGATCACTTTCGATGGCATCCCGACCACCGTCTCGGAGTCGACGCCTTCGCCCACGGAGTTAGATGAAGAAACCGTATAGTAATATTGGACCCTATTGGTCAGGCTCGTATCGGTGTAATTCGTATCTTTCACGGAGGCAATGAGGGTGAATGGTCCAGTATGGTTGCTTGAGCGCTTGATCTGGTAGCTGGTGGTATGGGCGGATGGATTCCACGTTAAACCCATCTTCTTGGATCCGGAATTTGCCGTTAGACCGGTCGGAGGAAGCGGCGCAGTGGCTGCAGCGGATCTCAATGTATAGACGGAGTCCCGAATCGTCGTAAGCGAGCCGACCATCAAATAAAACCGGAAAGTGAAAACGGAATTATAACCGAAGGCATGATTGCCGATGGGTGCGATATACATCGTTGATCCGTCGGTTGGACTGGTGCTGACCCCCTTTCCGTGTTTCCCCGCCAAAAATGAGGTGGCGATCGGAGTATAGACTCCGGCACCGGTGTCTGTCGCATCCACACAGGCGGTCCATGGCTCTGTGGGAGTATATTTTGACCAGGGAAAGGTGCCGCTCGATGGAGAATTCGGGATGGTGGCCAGCGCGTCCCCTGTCCAGGGAGAACCGCCCGTATAGGCCTTGATGGTGTTCAGCGCGGACACAAAGTACACTGCGGGTAGTTCCTGATTGTGCGCAAGCGGACCTCCCCAGGCATCATTGGTGTCGCGAAAACAGGAAAAGCGACAATCCACGATGACCACATGGTTCAGGGTGGGATGGATTGATATCCATTGTTCCATATAGGACTGCGAAACCTGGTTGTTCCGATCCCAAAGCATGGGTTGCGACTTCACGTAGATTTGCCCGGAATTTTTACTCAAGGTAAGCACCGGGGAGACATTCCCCGCGTAGTCGCCGACCATGATCGGGTTCCACGACCAGGGCGACCACGAAGGCGATTGATTGGCAGCCGTGATTTTGTTTCCGGCATAGTAGGACTGCTGGATTTGCCGGCCTTTATCATTAATGTTCACGAGGTTTGCGCCGTTACTTCCGGAAAGCCAAACAATCGCTCCGCCGTAAGAGCCGCTGTTCACGCCCACCTTGACCATGGAGTTGGAAAGAAACGCATCCAGCGCTTGCGCCTGCGCGTTACAGCCCCAGGCAATCCAAAGGAAAAGGAGAAACAAACACGGAAGAATAGAATGTTGCTTTTTCATCGTCTGGCAAATCAGCGGGGCAGATTTCTTGTTGGGCTAAGAGTTACCTTTTTAATAATCTGACACCATTCTGACGACCCGCAAGCCTCTACTCACGGATACCGTATCTTGAAAATAAAGCGACGATCAGGGGACAGTCGAAGTTATCGCACAGTGTGGTCGAGAATCTTGATGTTGCGAAACACCTCTGAACGACGCTCATATTCGAGGGCTTTCTTTCCATTCAACCAGTGCTCCACCCGCTTACCCTTCATCATAATCCGCGCGGTGTTCCACGTCCCGATCAGGTTGACTTGATTATCCGTCGAGACGGCTTTCAAGTCGTAAGGCGTGATGGAAAAGAACGGAAGCCTCCGTTGAAGGTGTCGATGCTTGGCTACTTCTCACTGCTCAAGCGGGCTTGGGCGGCGGCAGCGGTCCAGGTCTCGATGAGTGCTTTGCTGACGGATTGGTCGTAGCGGTAGTTGAAACGGCGATCCGGCGCACTGTCGCCGTGGAGGGAGAATTCCGTGATGTCGTCGTCCTTCTGGAGGTTGTCCGCCCATTTGAAATCCACTCGGATCTGAGATGAGGATCCGAACAGGGCGCGGGGCAGGGCCAGTTCCAGATCGGGACCCTTGACCGCATAGCGCGCCCGACCCTCTTCTATCCATGTGCCGTCTTTGAAGCGGTGGATTGCCAAACCTTCGGCCGTCGGCGCGCTGCGATTTACCATCACATCGTAGCCGTTCCAGCCGGTCTGGTGGTTCTGGTCCACATCCAGGAACAACTGCATCCAGTGGGGATCGGTGGCCGGGGTCAGATCCGCCGCGCAGGACACGTGGAAGTCGACGCTCTCTTTGCTGGAAGAAACGTGGGCACGCACGATGTCATTCCGTCCCGTGGTGTCGGTGTATTGCAGGAGCTTGGTCCAGCCGTAGAAATCGCGGTGGAGGGTGTCGCCTTGAAAGTCACGGAACTCGGGTAGCACGCCTTTCCAATCGCTGAATTCACCGTCGATGGTGATCGGCTTAATGACCGGCACGGTGGGTGGACGCACGCCTTTGTAGCGACGGATGTTGGCGACGAGTTGGTAGTAGTAGTTGTCGCTATGGCCGTTCTTCATCGGCTCAATGTCGCGGCTGAATTCTTGGTTGTACTGATCGATAAAGTAGGTGTCACCCTCGGCCAGCTTGGTGTAGCCCACTTGCTTCGGCCTGTTGGGCAATTTCCCCAAGATTTGCGACTGGGCGACCCATTCGTTCCAGCCGGTTACAAAGATGAAGGGCGGGTCGCGCTTCAAGGCATGCTGCCACTGCTCTGCGAAATAGATCCCCTCGGCGGTGCGGAGTTCTTCAACTGGGATGATGGGGGAATCTTTACCGCCGGTGTAGCTCCGGCCTCTGCCGGAGTCCGGGTGGGGAGCGACGCAGACGGAGACTTGCTCAGGTATGTAAGGAGACTCGTGCCAGCCAGCTTTTTGAGGGGACCAGTCAATCCATGTCCATTTATCACGGCCACCTCCAAACCATGGACTAGAGCTGAAAGCCCAAGTGTGGCGAATGGTGAAGAAATCCTTCATCTCAGGAGTGAGGGTCGTGGGGTCCGAGAGGAGAAGAGGCTTGCCGAGCCATTTGAACCAAAGCTCTGGATACTTCTTCGACTCGTAGAGGGCGCTGTAGAGCAGGGGCACGGAGACCTCCGGCTTGGTGTTATGCATGCCTACTACTTTAGGCACGGGTAAGCCTTGGAGGCGGCCTTGGTCCAGATTTTCACAAACGGCGAACATCTCATCTGGATAGATACGGGTATTGGTCTGATCGAAAAGAAGCGTATCGATGCCCGCGGCGATGAGCATGGAGCGGTGACGGGTGAGGACGAAGGGGTCCTTGATGTCGTAGTAGCCGAGTTCAGGCTCCCCCCAGAAGTGGAAGGAATTGGGTTTGCCCCATTTTGGAGCGAGTGGGTTCTCGGCGAGAATCTGGGTGATGTCTTGGACCGGAATGTCTTTTACGTTATGCGCATCCCGGCTGACCCAGAGAAAATAGAACAATCCGACTTGGCGGTCTGCACGCGGTGGACCGACCTCGGCATACGTGGGCAGCTGGCGGCCGATTCCGTCGGTGGCCACCCAGGTATCGGCGAAGACGTCTCCATCTGCCGGGATCTGTGCAAATAAACTAAGGGTGGTGGCGAGTAATAGGCACGTCGTGTGAATTAACATAAACAAAGGTGGCAGAGTGGTGGGGTGAGGGGGGTTGCAGCCTTCAATTTTTGGCTTGCGTAAATGGGGGTTGAATAAAGTCATAGGAAAACTTTCCTACGGGTAACAGGGCTTTGTAGGCCTTCTAGGCAATTTGCATAATACCTCCAAAACTTAATCCATGAGATGGCGAGCGATAGCCATGGCAAGAGCAGGGCTCTCCTGCCCAGCCTGATGCTTGCCCCTCCCTGCGCGGGTGATCTTTCTTCAAGCGGGACGAGCCCGTCCCATCTTCTAGGGTTCATGCGAGCAGGATTTCTGCGTGGATGTTTCCCACGCCGATTGGCGGAACATCGGTGACAAGCCTCGTGACTTCATTCCATGCGAATGCCCGCACCATTTCTTTCCTGTGCCATTTCGAACTGTCGGCCATGACGACGACGGATTCGGCCATCCGGATCATCGCTCGCTCGCTTTCCACAACCAGGTGGTTCGTATTTGTTCCGCCTTCCGCATCGAGTCCACCCACCGAAAGAAACGCCCACCGAGCATGGTATTGCCCGAGGCTTTGCACGGCCTCCGGTCCAACGAGGAGACCGGAACCGGGGTAGAGGAATCCTCCGGCGAGAAAAACCTCTGCGCCGCCGGTGACCGAGCGCATGGCATCGATTCGGTGGGCGATGAGGATCGAATTCGTGAGGATCCGGACCGGGCGGTTTGCGAGGTAGTGAGCCATGCGGAGCGTGGTGGTGCCACCATCGATGATCAGAACATCCCCGTCATGGACGAGTTCACAGGCGCGTCGCGCGATGCGGTCTTTTTGCGGGGCATTGAGGTTTTCACGCAGGCTGCTCGGTAGCATGTCGCCCGAAGGGGGAGCGGAAGGGCTTCTCTTCACGCCGCCCCACGTTTTGTTCAAGGCACCGCGCCGGGACAGTTCGACGAAATCGCGTCGCACAGTCGCCGGAGAAATCCCCAATGTCCGACCAGCTTCCTCAACTGTCAGGTCGCCTTGGCGTTCCACGAGCGAAACAATCGCCCGCTGGCGCTCAAGCGGTCTCATGGGGTCAGGCGCCCAGTTCGCGCATCCGCGCGAGTTCGCTGTCGGCAACCCGCCCTTTGACAAAAAGCGAGGAGGTGCCAGCCACGAGAATGTTGGCCCCGGCCGCAACCATGCGGGGGATATTCTCCCAGCTGACGTTGCCATCGACTTGCACGTCCGCATGACGTCCGCATGACTTCAAGAACGCGCGACATTCCGTGATTTTTTCAAGGCAGAACGGCAGGAGCTTCTGGCCCGCATAGCCGGGGTTGACGGTCATGATCACGACCTGATCCACCAGCGGCAACAGATGGGAGCAGACCTGCACGGACATTGCAGGGTCCAATGCGATTCCCGGCGAGGCACCAAGCTCGCGGATTCGCTCAATCAGTCGGACCGGCTGGCGAACGGTTTCCGGATGGAATGAGACGCGTGCGCCCGGGAATTTGGCAAAGAGTTCCACATGGCGGTCCGGCTCTTCAACCATCAGATGAATGTCGAGCGGAATGGATGTTGCCGCAGCGAGTGACCGACAATAATCGGGACCGAGCGTGAAATTCGGCACATACCGCCCGTCCATCACGTCGATGTGCAGCCACTCAATGCCGCCTTTTTCAAAGGTATCCAACACCTCCCTTAGGGCAAAAGGATCAGCGCACATCATCGAGGGGGAAATTTGGATTTTTTGCTTCATGGACTGGAATCTGATTGACTTATGATCGATTTATACTTAAAAGTCAATCATAAAGAGATCATGTTTTCTACTTCCTATCTCCTAGACAAGCCCGGCGGAACGTTCAGAACCGAGCGGATAGAACTGACATCATTGAAGCGCGGGGAGATCCTCTTGCGGACGAGGCGGGTGTCCGTGTGCCAATCCGATGTGGTGATCCAGCGGGTTGGGCTGCCGCGCATCAAGAGTTGGCCGGCTGTGATTCTGCATGAAGTCAGCGCCACGGTGGAGGCAGTCGGCGAGGGGGTAACGAAGTTTGAGACGGGGGATCTGGTCGGGATTGGTTGCGACATTCCGTGCGGCAACCGGGCATGCATTTATTGCGGCGACGAGGGCACCGGCGACTGGACCTGCTGCCCGAATACGCAGGCGACCGGGCACGAGTTTGCGGGATTTGCACGGACCCACGCGATCCTGCCGGACTGGTTTGTCGAACTGGGACCGATCATGAAATTTCCAAAAGGTTTTGATCCAGATCATGCGTGTCAGCTCGAGCCGCTGGCGTGTTGCCTGGAGGGGATGACACGGGTGAACAACTGCATTGCGAACCGCGTGGTTGTTCTGATCGGGGCCGGCTCACAGAGTACCTACGCCCTGCAATGCGCACAGGCGATGGGGGCAGGGAAAATCATCCTCGTCAATCGCGGAGCGGAGCGACTCGAGCGCGTGCTGCGGGATTTCGGCGACGAACGGGTCGTCGGCGTGCGGTGGGATAAGAATGTCGTGGAACGGGTTTTTTCGGAATGCCGCCCGTTCAATGAGCCGCACTTCGTCATGATGAACGCACCCGCCCGCGAGGGCTACGAGTTGTCGGTGAAACTTCTTGGCTACGGCACGGTGCTTGATGCGCATGCCGGGGTCAAAGGTGCCGGCGGCAAACCCAGGATCGCACATGAGGTGGACCTCAACAACGACATCCACTACAAACTCCAGTGCCTCCAAGCCACCCACGGCTCCTCGATGCATGGCATCCGCATGGCCCACGAACTTCTGGTCGGGGGGAAACTTCCAAAACTCGGCCTGATGACCCATGCGAGCGAGCGGTTCGGCCCGAACCAAATTCTGGAGGCCATCAAGCGCGCCAACGACAAAGACAGCCTCAAGGTGATTGTGAACTTCGACAACTTATGAAATCCCTCGTCCTCGAATCCCCCAGCCAATTTGTCTTTCACCCGGATCGCTCCGTTCCAACCGAAGACCCAGGTGCGGATTCAGTCCTTGTTCGCGTTGCCGCCTGCGGCATCTGCGGCAGCGACATCCCGCGCGGGTTCGACCCCGGCGGGGCTTATCATTATCCGCTGGTCCTCGGGCATGAGTTCAGCGCGGTGGTCGAGGAGGATGGCCCTGGTGTGAAACGTGGCGCCCGGGTGGCGGTTTTCCCCCTGATCCCGAAGCCGGGGCAGGCTGGATTTGATACGGGCGATTTTGCGCAGACAACAAACTACGATTATTTCGGCTCGCGCCGCGACGGCGGAATGCAGGAATTTCTTCGCGTTCCGACGAGCAACCTTTTCCCGATTCCGGATTCCGTCAAGCTTCTCCACGCGGCCTGCACCGAACCTGCGGCGGTAGCCCTTCACGGGGTGCGCAAGCTGAGGATTTCCGCCGGGGACACCGGCCTCGTCATCGGCGCAGGGCCGATCGGGAACATTGCCGCGCAGTGGCTGCGCATTCACGGCTGCGCACGGGTCATTGTCGCCGACGTTGATCCCCGCAAGCTGGAACTCGCGTCCGGCATGGGGTTTGAAACCATCAGTTCCGCAAACGGCGATCCGGTGCAGCGACTCTTCGATCTCACCGGCGGCATCGGTGCCCAGCGGGTCATCGAGGCCTGCGGACTGCCGGTCACCTTTGCCCAGTCGATCTCCTGCGCCGCAACCTTCGGTGAGGTCGTTTTCATGGGCAACCTCCATGGCGAATTCCGGCTCGGAGAAAAAGCCTTCTCCAGCATCCTGCGCCGGGAACTCACCCTCCATGGCACGTGGAACAGCAAAGTCGTTCCCCGCGGCACGGATGACTGGTCCACCGTGCTCAAATACATGGACCGCGAACTTCAGATAGCCCCGCTCATCACCGATGCGCCGGCCTTGGAGGAGGGACCCGCCATTTTCTCCAGCATCCGCGAACGCAAAGCCTACCACAATAAAGTCATCTTTCGCGTCAGCCCCGACCTCTGTTTATGAAAATCCAGCTTGGCCTCAAAACCGACTGCATCGAAACCCGCTACAGCTTCGACTGGCTCTTCGACTTGCTCGTGGACGAGGGGATTACGAACGTCCAAATCGGCTCATTCTACGAACTTTACTGGCTCGACGATTCCTACTTCACCGACCTCCGCGTCAAAGCCGAATCACGAGGGCTGCGCATCAAATCCGTCTTCACCGCACACCGCGAACTCGGCGGCTTCTTTGTGGGCGACCCGCGCATGGAGCGTGCGGCGCGCAAAGGCTTTGAGCGACTCATCGAGGTGGGCGCCCTCGTCGGGGCCGACTACGTGGGATCCAATCCGGGGGCGGTCTATCGGGATCATCCCCCTGCCGCGAAGGATCGGGGTACCGCCTGTTACCTGCGCCACCTCAAGGAACTCTCGCGAAAAGCGAGGGCACTTGGACTCAAAGGACTCACCATGGAACCGATGTCGTGCCTTGCTGAGCCGCCGACAACCCCGCAGGAAATGCAGCACTACATCGGTGAGATGCGGGCCGACCACGCCGCACATCCGCAAGAAACAGTTCCCGCCTACCTCTGCGGCGACATCAGCCATGGCCTTTGCGATGCGGAGAAAAATGTGACTTACTCCAATAGCGCGCTTTTCGAAGCGGGGATTCCCATGATGAACGAGTTTCACTTTAAAAATACGGACGCGGTTTTTGGCTCCACCTTCGGATTCAGTCCAGCGGACTGCAGCCGCGGCATCGTGGACCTGCGAGCCCTCAAGGCCCTCTGCGACCGGCATGCCGCAGACTGGCCGGTGAACGATGTCGTCGGCTACCTCGAAATCATGGGGCCGAAAATCGGACGCGACTACAGCGACCCGCAACTTGCTCCGGAACTTCGTACCAGCCTCAAGGCCATCAAGCAGGCCTTTGCAGACTAACCCAATCAAACAATCGATTATGAATCCTTACGAAATCGCCCGCGAACGCTTTGCCGGATGTGGAGTGAACACTGAAGACGCGCTCAAGACCCTCGCCGCCACTCCTGTCTCCCTCCACTGCTGGCAGGGTGACGATGTCGCGGGGTTTGAAAATGCCTCCGGCAACGCCGGGTCCGGCTGTGTGGCCACAGGAAACTACCCCGGCAAAGCCCGCAATTTTACTGAACTCTCCGCTGACCTTGACATGGTGGCCTCTCTGATCCCCGGTTCGCTCCGCCTGAACCTTCATGCCAGCTATGCCACCGATAATCCGGGCAAGGCCGACCGCGACGCCCTGACAATGGCGCACTTCCGTTCCTGGCTCGACTGGGCGAAGGCCCGCGGCTGGGGGATCGATTTCAATCCGACCTGCTTCGGTCATCCATCCGCCGCCGACGGCTTCACCCTTTCCCATCGCGACCACGCGGTGCGTGATTTCTGGATTGCCCATTGCATCGCTTGCCGCCGGATTGCCGCCGAATTTGGTGCCGCCTTGAACAACCCGGTCGTCACGAACATTTGGATTCCCGACGGCACAAAAGACCGGCCCGCCGATCGCCTCGGACCCCGCGAGCGCCTCGCCACTTCTCTCGATGCGATCTTCGCTGCCGACCTCGGAGCGACTGCCTCTTTCAATATCGACGCCGTCGAAAGCAAACTCTTCGGCATTGGGGTCGAGAGCTACACCGTGGGCTCCCACGAATTCTACCTCGGCTACGCCGCTCGCAAGCAGATCGCGCTCTGCCTTGATGCCGGACATTTTCATCCGACCGAATCCGTGGCCGACAAAATCTCAGCCGTCATGCTCTACGTGCCAAGGCTTCTCCTCCACGTCTCGCGTGGCGTGCGCTGGGACAGCGATCATGTTGTCATGCTCGACGATCCCACCCGCGAAATGCTCCACGAAGTTGTCGTCGGCGGGTTCCTCCCCCGCACCCATGTCGGGCTCGACTTTTTCGACGCCTCGATCAACCGGATTGCCGCATGGGTGATCGGCACGCGCAACACCCAGAAAGCCATCCTCCTGGGTTTACTGGCTCCGCAATCCCGCCTGGTCGCCGCCGAAAATTCACGCGACGCATCCGCCCGCCTGGCGTTATTCGAAGACTGGCGCAGCCTGCCTTGGGGCGCGGTCTGGGACGAACATTGCCTGCGGCACGACCGGGCGATTGACGGGACGTGGTTGCCCGCCGTCCAGCTTTACGAGTCCACCTTGCTCCGGTAGCCATCATCACTCTGATTGGAAACGAGGTTTTTGGGGTGCCCCCCTTCAATTTTAGAGGAGCGGTTTCCTCTCAAACGCTCGTCCAAAAAAGTGTAACCCGACGACCGTCAAGTGGGGCGCGATGAGCGAAAAGTGCCCAAATATCACTGCGAACGAGACGCTCTACCAACTGAGTTATACCCCCATTAAGATTTAAGTTATCGCAGGTGGGCTTTAACCCAAGCTTGCTTGGGATCAGATTTTTTGGGTGACGGTCAGTCTGACCAAACCGAGGGACATCGACCGCGCGAAGAGAAGTTTAAGTCCAGCCTGGTGGAGTTCGTGGTAAAGGTCGGAAGGGGCAGGGAATTGGGAGATACTACGGGCGAGGTAGCGAAAGGAATCGCCTTGGCGGCTGAGGAGTTGGGCGGCACAGGGCATGAAATGAAACAGGTAAAAGTTCCAAAAGAATTTCCATGGAAAAGGAGGAGGATTGAATTCCAGCAGGGCAAAGATCCCGCCTGGTCGAAGGACTCGATGGATTTCCGAAAGGCCTTTGGGGCGGTCAGCAAAGTTACGCAGTCCGAAGGCGAGGGTAGCGGCATCCATCGTTTGATCCGGGAAGGGGAGGTTGAGGGCATCGCCTTCTACGGTTTGTTTTACCCCTCGGGCTTTTGCCTGATCAAGTAGAGGCCGGCAGAAATCCAGGGCGATCACCTCGGCAGAGGGAAAATCTTTTTGCAGAAGCAGACTGACATCGCCAGAACCGCAGGCCAGATCGAGGATTTTTTTTGGGGACTTCGGGCTGAGGGAGGCGACCAGTTTTTTTCGCCAGGAAGCATCGAGGCCGAGGCTAAAGAGCCGATTATAGCGGTCGTAGGAGGGTGCGAGATCGCCGAAAAGAGTGCGGATCCGCGTGGCGTGATCGGGCGTGTTCAGCTGGCGGTAGATTTGGCAGGGGACGAGGGGGAAGTCGTCGTAAAGGTTAGATTTTCCTTATCGGCTCCGACTTTGACGCGATCTCCGGCTTTAATCTTTCCACGGATGACTTCCTCGGCGATCGGATCCTCCAGATATCTTTCGATCGCTCGGCGCAGCGGACGGGCGCCGTAGACGGGCTCGTAACCTTTCTCGATAAGGAAAGTAGAGGC
>Ga0209087_1000197_pt1 | contig 39030 bp, 43 predicted proteins | sample S_130805_EF_Meta_FD_187321 | JGI IMG/M metagenome (GOLD analysis project Ga0209087, IMG submission 187321) | Freshwater microbial communities from Lake Simoncouche, Canada to study carbon cycling - S_130805_EF_MetaG (SPAdes) (version 2) | ecosystem: Environmental > Aquatic > Freshwater > Lake ... | reverse complement strand
CTCTGACGTAATTCCGTCAGCAGCAAAATACAAAAACCTTAATGTGCTTTGCTATTCTTGGTTTGAACTTATAGATAAGAATCACAAACATGGTGTGTTTTCTAATACAACAAATTTAGGACATCTCATACCACCTGATTCAGATAGAGAGGTAATAGATCAAATCTACGAAAAGCAAGTGATAATAGATAGAGAGCAGGGTAAGCTATTTGGATACGGGGGAGACAATCATCCTTCTCATGCTGGACAAGATTTGATGATAAATTATATTGAAGGTAAGTTATGAAAATACCTTTTGACAAGTATAAAAGAGTCTTTGCATTTGGCTGTAGCTTTACGAGCTACAACTACCCTACCTGGGCAAACATATTAGCGAACGAGATGCCCGACGCAGAATTCTATAATCTAGGCGCTGGTGGCGGTGGTAATCTATTCATTGCAGCAAGTATTACAGAAGCTAACCTGCGATTCAATTTCTGTGATACTGATTTGGTGATGGTAATGTACTCTACTTCGTTCAGAGAAGATCGGCATGTTAATGGAAAGTGGCAACTGTTTGGCAATATATACAATCAACCTTTTTATCCAATGAAGACTTTTGTTGTACCGTTTTGTCAACCGGTTGGTATGTTGATCAGAGACCTAGCACTTATTCAAATGTCAGCGCAGTATGTAAGATCATTGCCGTGCGACAATCTATTACTAAAAGTAGCCTCGGTTCTTGATGAAAGTAGTAAAGCTCCCAATTTTCATCAAGAAGATGATCATCAAGTAGTAGAACTATATCGCAATTGTTTAGATAGTTTTCCTCCTACTCTATGTGAAACTGAGTTTCCAAATGGACTACGAAAGGGAATAACAGTTATGCGAGACAAAAAACTGTATACAGATATGCATCCCCTGACAGATAGCTATTATAACTACTTGTTGAAGATAGGTGTTAATCTTACTGAACGGGCTGAACAGTATGTTGATGACAGTATGATTAAGTTGTCGCAATGCAGAGATTTTGAAGACTTTGGCAAAATCTTTCCTGAAATAGCAGAACAACGAGAATGTCGAAACAGAATAATGTTTTAATGGGTTTAATCGAAAGTAAATAACAGCATGACAAAAGTAGCGATGATAGGTGTTGGCAAGTTAGGACAAGACTGTGCCGAAGTAATGTCCGAGTACTATGACGTTGTTGGATATGACGTAGCACCACGTTCTCCTGCGTTTCCCATGAGAGCAACTATCAAAGAAGCTGTAGAAGATAGAGATATCATTTTCATCTCTGCACCCACTCCGCATGATCCAATGTACGGCGGAGAAACTCCTACTAGTCATTTGCCTAACAAAGATTTTGACTATACGATAGTCACGGGTATCCTAAACGAAGTCAATCAATATGTCAATCAGAATCAACTAGTAGTATTGATTAGTACAGTATTACCTGGCACAGTTCGCAATACATTGCGTCCGTGTATCACGAATGCACGATTCATTTACAATCCATATCTTATTGCGATGGGCACGACTAAATGGGATATGGTTAATCCCGAGATGATTATTATCGGAACTGAAGACGGTTCGATTACCGGCGATGCGGAAGAGTTAATTAACTTCTATAAGCCCATGATGAAAAACAACCCTAGATATGAAGTAGGGACATGGGATGAAGCAGAATCTATCAAGATTTTCTACAATACATTCATATCAACTAAGGTCGCACTTGTCAACATGATTCAAGATGTTGCTGAGAAAAGCGGCAACATCAATGTAGACGTTGTGACAAGTGCGCTAGCACGATCAACACAGCGTATCATGGGCCCTGCTTATATGACAGCGGGCATGGGCGATGGGGGCGCATGTCACCCTCGTGATAATATTGCATTGCGTGATCTAGCAGAGAGACTAGACCTTGGGTACGACCTCTTTGATTCAATCATGAGAGCAAGAGAAGTACAGGCTGAGAATCTAGCATTACGCTGTTTAAAGAACGGGAAGAACGTAACGATCCTAGGTAAAGCGTACAAGCCAAACGTACCCTATACACACGGTAGCTCTAGTATGTTAGTGGGTCATTACATAGAAAAACATGGGGGTAACGTAAACTACTACGATGAAAACACCGGTGATTTAGACTTAAAGCTTGGATGGACTGAAGTCATGTTGATTGGATACTGGGACACGTGGACTATGTCTGCGTTAAGCAGAAAACACACCCAAGATGTCGCAGTAGTCATCATCGATCCTTGGCGTAAGCTAGACAACCCAGAAATAACGTCAGCACTACACCGCAAAGCTGAAATAATTTTATACGGAGATACTCGGGAACGAAGCAACTACCTTATTGATACCGCTACATTAGATTGGTGGAATAAAGATAGTTACCGTAACTTATTTGTATTATGGCCCGAGCTTGAGAAACATAAGGATAAACTCTATCTGATTGATGCTGAGACTGCGCCAAAAACTGACTTTACATTACGTCCTACTGAATTAATAGTAGAGGAAATCTTACAGGCTAAGAAAAATGGTAAAACTAAGTTTGTATTTATGGGCATGGCTGAAGCGTACAGTTTTCAACTAGTATCAAAGATCAATCGTATCGCACATTTACTAGAAAGATATATTGATCCTAAAGATTTGGTATATGCATGTTCTTCTATTGGAGTATCAGACACAATTGATACTAGAATTTCAGTCTGGTCTGCTTGTACTGTGCAGATGTTTTATCAGGTGAATCAAGAAAACGGTGCAGCTTACGAGGGAAAAATCAACTACGACATTAGAGAAAAAGAGAAGCAATACTTGTCATTTAATAGAATACCTAGATGGCAACGATTGAAACTGTTTGACCGCTTTCTTGAAAGCAAGATGTTAGATGTTGGTTACTGTTCGTTTGATACTCCTCCCGAGCATCTAGCCGAATTGAAACTGACGCTAGAAGCACTTCCCGATGCATTCGTCAACGTTAAAGAAAACGTATCAATGTTACCGCTAAAACTAAACATTAGTCCAGAGAGAACCAATCCAGCTGATCTGCAACCTGATGACCTAAAGTATTTTAGTGATAGTTATTTTAGTATAGTTACTGAAACCGGGTTCTACAATGTACCGAACCTACATGTGTTGCACACTAGTATTTTCATGACAGAGAAGACATTCAAGCCTATTGTTGCTATGCATCCTTTTATTCTGCTATGTTATCCGGGAGCGTTAGATAAGCTAAGACAAATGGGTTATAGAACCTTTTTCCCGTTCATAGATGAGACATATGATACTATCGAGGATCCTGAAGAGCGTTTCGAAGCAGTGTGGCGGGAAATAGTTAGGTTGTCACAGAAAACAACAGAAGAATGGATTCAATGGCAAACTGACATCAAAGAGATTGTAGAACACAATCACAATCATTTCTTTGTCAATAAAAACTATCTTTCTACCGAGGTAGAATCTCAATTTGTGTAGTTAGGTTAACCAAATAATAATTATTGTTTCTGGAAAGTCGCTTAAATAGAATGTAGCAGGAGCAAACTTTTGGTAGATTTCAACTTAACATCTTTGGCAAATAAAGACTTAAAGCCTAAAGAACGCCCAACAGAAGACATTACAGATGCTCGCCATCGTTCTATGATGGAAGCCATTGCACCTTATTCTAAACCCACGGTGCAGAAGAATCTAACTCCAGTCTATGTAGACTACAAGACACGAGAGACTTCTATGGTTCTTGTGCTGTGTCCAGAGTGGTCGCCCTACATGCCTCCGTTCTCGTTAGCAAGACTATCGGGAATCGCTAAGGCAGCCGGATACGAGACTACTATCATGGACTTGAATGTTAAAGCATTCAACTTACATAACACTGACTGGGTCCCAAACAACAAGATTCCATTCAGACTATGGGATCCTAGTGCTTCTTGGCATTGGTTAGGTGACACGTATCTGAACGATATTCACCCTGTACTTGAACCCTTGTTGATGGAAGCAGTAGACGAGATCATGGCATTGAAGCCTACAGTAGTTGGGTTCTCTGTGTACTATATCAGTGAAGAACCTACTAAGTGGATGTGTCAAGAGATCAAGAGACGAGATCCTTCTATTCTAATCGCAGTAGGTGGCCCTAATGTTCACAAGAATTGGTTCAAGATCGAACCCTACTATGACTATGTTATCGTAGGTGAAGGTGAACAGAATCTATTGGTGATGCTTGACGAGATTGAAGAAGGCTGGATCCCTACTGAAGCTAGAGTGTTGACTCAACCAGAGAATGAACGTATTAACATCAACGGGCTTCCGATGCCTGATTATGAATCAATTGACTTCTCACTGTACGAAGTTCCTAACGGCGTTAACTCCGAGATTAGTCGCGGATGTACTGCTAAGTGTTCTTTCTGTGAAGAAACACACTTTTGGAAGTATCGTCAGCGTAAAGCAGTTGACTTGATTACTGAACTTGAATGGCTTTATTATAATAAAGGCACAGACATTGTTTGGTTTATTGACTCACTTATTAACGGTGACATTAAAGAACTAAGAGCATTTGCTTTAGCTCTTAAAGAAAAGGGCCTCAAGATTAAGTTCACAGGCTATGCTAGACATGATGGCCGAATGAATTTAGAGTATCTACAAGACTTAGCAGATGGTGGTTGTATCATGTTTAACTTCGGATGCGAGTCAGCTAGTCAGAAAGTTCTAGATGATATGCATAAGGGCGTGACTATTGCAGAGATGGAACAAAACTTCGCCGACTGCAAGAAGGTAGGCATTTATTGTGCTACTAATTGGATCGTAGCCTTCCCCACTGAGAATTTCCAAGACTATTCTGACACGATGACCTTCATGTGGCGTATGCGTAACAACAACGTGAACAACATGGGATTGGGTGTGGGTTATGGCTTAGGACCGGAAACGATTGTAGGTCAGAACCCACACGCATACAACATCTCTTGGCACAAGTATCAGGGACACTGGATCACTAAAGACTTAGCGATGGGCGGCCCGCATGTCATGACTCGTGTTAAGCTGATTCATATGTGGCTTGATTTCTTTGAAGGATGCACAGATACTCCAATCGGGTACCCTGTTCGTACCGCTCTGAAGACAAGTCATTATGACATTAAGCTAAATCGCACAGACGTACAAAAAGAAATGCACTATGAGCAGTTTGATTATAATATCATTCCTGCTATTAGTGATGATAACCCTTTTGCTAATCAGCTTGTCAATGAAGTCTGGCCATTCTTTAGAAATTTGTGGAGATCACGAGGTGGCTACGAAGCAGAAGTTAGATTCAACCCAGAGATCGACTTGAAAGAGTTTGGAAATCAGTATGGTCCCGGTCAGTACTGGGCAACCTATAAGTTCAAGATCAGTGATGAAGGTCTTTGGACAGCAGATTTTGATGTCAAGTTTGAGCAGATTGATAATCCATTAGACGAGCGTGATCCGGCAGGAGGTCGTAAAGGTGCGTTCTATGCTCAAGACTATTCACGCTGGCAAAATAATACAGTTAAGAGAGCAAGAAAATTAGCAAAGCCTACTTGGAGTTCGGATGAAGGTCGTTCAGGACAAGATTTTGCTGATCTACTAGAAGAAGAAGTACGCTTGAACGCAACAGTTGACTTCAGCTTCCATCTTCAGTGGAAGGGTCAGGGAGATTGGAGTGATACTGAACAGTACCGTGTGCAAGTATCAGATACTAAGAACACTGCAATGCCGCAGAAGAAGGTCGATACTGGAACGGAATTGAAGACTGGGATCACGACAGTTATTGATGTGAATTCGATTAGACGTAAGCCGGATTATTTGTTATGAAAGATAGAGTAAAAGAATTCGAACAAACTATTGCTACGTTTTATAATGCACCCTACGCTGTAGCAGTTGATTGCTGTACACATGCTATTGAGTTATGTCTTCGACTGGAGAAAAGACAGGTTATAGTATCGTGTCCTAAGCACACATATCTTAGTGTACCCATGACACTAGAAAAACTTGGCATGTCTTGGCTTTGGTCTGACGAGCAGTGGAAAGACTATTACTATATAGGCGGAACTAACATTGTCGATGCTGCCGTCTATTGGGAAAGAAACGGCTATATATCCGGCACATTGATGTGTTTGAGCTTTCAGTTCAAGAAACATTTGAATGTGGGCCGGGGCGGAATGATTCTTCTTGACAATGAAGAACAATACAACTTGTTAAGAAAGATGCGGTATGATGGTAGAGAAGATGATACACCTTGGGCAGAGCAAGACATCGATTCTTATGGATATCATTATTACATGACTCCCGAGATTGCATATACAGGGACGCTTCGTTTTAATTCTGCCGAAGTAAATGAACCGCGCAAATGGTCATACGCAGACTACCCTGATCTATCACAAATGAAGGTTTTCAAATGACATATTACTTAGAACACAGTGACTGGATGAATTTCCACAATGTTCCTGAAGGAATGAATCTAGCCATGTTGAATAACATGTCTAATCGGTTAGAACAACTGCTTAAGCCTGCTTTACAGAAGCAGAGTCAAGATAGTATCGTTATTGATTTAGGAGCCGGTACCGGAGTATTGGGCTTGTTTGCATTACACTGCGGAGCAAAGTTTGTGTACTTTGTTGAGCGTGATCCGCAAATGTTTCACATACTATCTAATGTATTACCCACTAAGTTAGATAGCTCTAAGTTCAAATTAATTAACAAAGACATTGAAGAACTATCTATAGACGATTTTGATTGCGGAACGCCTAATGTTGTTGTCAGTGAGTTCTATGGTCCTAGATTGTTTGATGAAGGCTATGTAAACTATACCAAGCATCTTCGTTCGTTCTTACCCGACTGTCACTTTATTCCAGAAACATTTAAAGTTGATTTTTATTTAAATAACATTGACTATAAGCACGATATCTGGCCAAAAGACCCAGACTTGATTGAGCATTTCAAGTTTATGTATAAAGAAAAAGGCTTCTCTAAATATATAGTAACGCACCAGAATGCTTGTTTAGGTACAATTGAATTTAATGCTAATACGCAGACATTTAAGAACAGCATGGAATTTACATTCAATGGTAAAGTAGAGTTGTTAGTAGTGGGTGTCGCATACGTTGAGCATGATGATTTGCGACAAGACTTTACTCGTTTTGGTTGGTTGTTAGATAAAACAGACACTGGTAAAACGTTTCGTATCTATGTTGACAGTGAGAATTATTTTAATCCTAGAAAAATTGACATCACTAATGCTGAGTAAGAACGAATGGGATCCTCTTAAGTCTATCATTGTGGGCATTGCTGATGATGCAAAGATTCCGCCCACAAACATCGGCTTACGAACAGTCAACTATGCTGATCGAACCTTCAGTGAATATCTAAATGTAAAACACGGTAGATATCCTCAGCAGGTTATCGATGAAGCCAACGAAGACTTGAACCTTCTATGTGAATTCTTACGTGAAGAAGGCATTCACGTTACTCGACCAACATCGAATGATCCTGAATACTATAACTATTGTCCTAGAGACACCGTGATTGTACATGATGATGTAATTCTTGCAACTCCGATGGCATTGGCATCTCGGCGCAACGAATGGAGAGCGAGTAAAGCAGTGTTCGATCTTAATAAGCTAGTAGTTGCTCCTTTACCCGAACACCCAGACACGTATAACTCAGGGTGCATAGGAAACCCCAATATCTTAGCATTAAACGAACACGAACCTATATTTGATGCTGCTAATATATTGCGATGCAATGACGATTTGTTCTATCTTGTTTCAAACACAGGTAACAAGAGGGGCGCAAAATACTTACAAAGTGTGATGCCAAATAAGAGAATACACACTATTGAGAAAGTATATAGTTACATTCACTTAGACAGCACTATCGCATTATTGCGTGAGGGGTTGATGTTATTGAACCCGGAACGCATTAAGTCAGTTGATCAGCTTCCGGAACCATTGCGTAACTGGGATATTATTTGGGCCCCTGAACCTGTTGACATCGGACACTATTCTGGTTATTGCAATTCAAGTAAGTGGGTGAGTATTAACCTACTCTCAATAAATCCTAATCTAGTTGTCCTAGAAGAACACCAACATAATCTTAGGTTAGAACTAGCAAAGCACGGTATTGAATCCGCTATGCTTCCTATGAGGCATGCTCGTACATTGGGCGGATGCTTCCACTGTGTAACATTAGATTTAGAACGTAGCTAACATATCGCATATAAATAGAGTCATGAAAAACAGAGTTGAAATTGGGCATGTAGGACGCTTTTGGGTAGATGATTTTAAGAATCTATCCTTTACTAAACAGCCGGTAACTGATGAGGAAATTAAAACTTGGGAAGATATGGGTTATGACCATGTAAAAAGCTTCTCTGGGTCAATGTATGACAGCAGAAATCCAATGCCTAATTGGGTATCTACTCTTGATCAAATGTTTGGATTATACAATCAAGCTTATACATTCTACCGTATGGATACGTTGGAAATTATGCCTAAGCATGTTGATCATTATAGAACCTACTGTAGGCTGAATAATACAACCCCGGACAAGGTCTGTAGAGTCATAATGATGCTAGAAGATTGGAAGCCTGGTCACTACTTTGAATTAGACGGTGTGGGTTATGTTAACTGGAAAGCAGGAGACTGGTTCAAGTGGAGAGGTGATGTTCCTCACGCTGCTAGTAACATAGGAGTTGAACCCAGATATACACTACAGATTACTGGGATGAGTGCAATGGAAGGTCAGCTTAATAAGCTTATTGCACACAATGTTCCTGATTATAACAGCAACACCAATCACCCTTTGTTTAAGCAGGAAGTTCAATCAAAAATTGATAAAGATCATTATATGATCTATTTGCATAACAAGTATATTACAGAATTAGACAGCATAAATCATGAGCTAAGTTCCATAGAAACTCTTAACGATAAGGGGCTACATATCTATCTGTATGAACCGTTGTGCAGTTATAAAGCTCCTTGGGATAGACATACTCAGGGATTTTATTCTGAGTTTGAATCAGACATTCTGCCGCACGAAATGCGAGCGGAAGAACTTGATAGTATCTACAACTATGCTAGACGAAACAATCTAACTAACGTGACAGTGCATACATGTGATTATAACGTACACGATTGGTATCCAGCCTACACTGACCTGATGACTCTATTATGTGACGATCTTTTCTTGCTCACTCAGAAGAAGATTATCAATCTAAACGAACAACCAACTGGAAGATTTATTCGTAACTTCATATGCTTGAACTGGAGATTTACTAAGCACAGACAATTGTTATCTACCTTTTTAGCAGGAGAAGATGGCCATCTTAGCTGGTACTATAAAGCTGATTTTGAAGTATTAAAGAAGGATTTGTTTTTCGATTTAGAAAGTTGGAAAACAAAATACCCTAAGCACTATGAAAAGCTAAAGAACGGATGTGATATAATCAACACACATAGTCCCTTAACTGTCGATAAAAAGGAAGCTGTTGCTACTGTAGTCGAAGACCCATTTCATGTGCATCTATTTCCAAAAGTGTCGGGTATGACAGCAGACGAAACCCCTGCTCTATATAACAGAATTTCAAATAACCTCTCAAACTATTATTTTGATGTGTTCGTTGATATTGTTAATGAAACAAAATTTGCACAGCCGACAGCAAACTATAGTGAGAAAACATATCAAGCGATCCAGTATATGAAGCCCTTCGTTTTAGTAGCTCCTCCAAAAACACTTGAATACCTTCGCAGCATGGGATTCAAAACTTTCAGTGATTTTTGGGATGAGTCGTATGATGATGAGTTCGATCATGGCGAACGATTAGCAAAGATTTTCACCTTGATTGATGAAATTTTTAGTATGCCAAACGAAAAACAACGTGAAGTATATGAACAAATGAATCATATATTGACTCACAACTTATCTAGATACAAACAGTTGACAAATCGCAATCCATGGAATGCTGCTAATAAGGCAAAGTGAAATAAATTGTAATCAGGTTGTACACAGAAGAATTATATAAAAGGAAAGTGGCATGTTCAGTTGGATTAAAAAACTAGTTAACAAAATCAAGAGAGAAATCTCCTATCGCAAGCGTATCAAAGAATTACGCAAGAGAGACCCCTTCATTTACAAATGAACTACGTAGGAATCAGTTGCGGCTTCCATGATGCCGGCTTAAGTGTCATTGATGACAGTGGCAATATACTTTTTGCTGGGCACAGTGAACGTTATAGTAAGAAGAAGCATGACGGAGAGTTATGTTTAGGAATCATTAATGATGCACATTCGTATATCAATGACGAGTTTGAAGTTCATTACTATGAACGTCCTTATGTCAAAGCTATCAGACAGTTCTTTGCTAAACAACCGCTTGGCCCCTTTAGCGTAACAGAGATTATAGGCAATTATAATCTGTTTGCATTGGGTAGTATGAAAAATCCTCGCCGCGGGTCAGTAAAGACACATAATCATCATCTGTGTCACACAGCAGCAGGATTCCAAACAAGTCCGTATCAAGACGCTACAGTAGTTGTTATTGATGCTATCGGTGAATTGGACACCATCAGTATATGGGATGCAAAGTATGATAAACAAGGTAAAGCAACGTATAAGAAGATTTGGGGGCGTAAGTATCCTGACTCGATTGGTCTTTTTTATTCTGCGATGACAGCTAAAGTGGGCTTGCGTCCACTAGACGAAGAATATATTCTTATGGGTATGGCTGCATACGGTGAATCTCTATATAACGCAGATATGAAAAGATTGTTTAGTGACTTTGGTGACATCAAACTAAAAGAAAACTTGCATATCGGAGTAGACAAAACTTTCCTACCTGAAGCAGATGAAATGGATATCGCAGCATCAGCGCAGCAAGTTGTAGAACAGCTAATTGAAATAGTGATTAAGAAAGCTAAGAAGTTGGGTAAGAGCGACAATCTAGTATACGGTGGCGGTGTTGCTCTTAACTGTTTAGCTAATAGATTGATTGGTCAGTACTATGAGAACATTTGGATCATGCCGAATCCAGGTGATGCTGGTAATAGTTTAGGCGCCGCTTGCTTGGGCTATGGCAAGAAAGTTAAGTGGACAGATGCATTTTTAGGTCACGATATTAAAGGTGATTGCCCAATTGATAGTATCATAAAAGAATTGCATGCCAATAAGATAGTAGGAGTTGCTAATGGGAGAGCCGAATTTGGTCCTCGTGCGCTGGGTAATCGTTCTCTACTCGCTGACCCCAGAGGTCCAGATATAAAGGATAAAGTAAATGAAATTAAACGTAGACAGAAGTTCCGACCATTTGCTCCGGTCATTTTGGAAGAACATACTAGTGATTATTTTGATATGCCTGACGGTTTCAGTGACAGCAGGTATATGCAATGCATCGCTACTTGTAGGAATCCTGACTTATTTCCTGCTATCGTTCACGCTGATGGGACTTCTCGTGTTCAGACTGTCCCAAACGATGGATCAGGAATCAGACGACTCCTAGAGCGCTGGTATGCCGAGACGGAATGTCCTATGCTTCTTAATACTTCGTTGAACATTCGCGGAGAACCAATGGTTAATGACCGAAAAGATGCCGATCGTTTTGAAAATTTGTACCACGTAAAAGTCTGCTCATAAGTAGATGTATGTTGAGAGATGTATTCTATTACGGTGCCAAGCCGAACGTTCACCCCCGCGAAAGATTTGCAGAATCATTAGAAGATGCTAGGCAACAGTGTACAACGCACAGCTTTTGGATTATTAATGAATTTTGTGACTATCGCGGATTCGATTGGGACTTTGATTTTGAGTTCTTGCCCGACGAAGATGTTTGGGCAGAAGACCATAATAACGTTTGGCCAAGCCGGCATCAGAAAGATTCCGGTACTTGGTTATGCCCCAAAGAATACAGCGATGTAATCATCTATCGCGGTGACGTAGAACCTATACTTCGTAAGAATTTAAAGTCAGACAATTGGGTTGAACTAGACTTAATCGACAAGTTTGACTTCTCGTGGCATCCTGATCCTACTGATCCGCCCTACATCTATAAGTGGGGATGCAAATATTTCCCTGCACAATTCAAGCATGTTTTGGAGTACAGAGTTCCCGGAGCAACTCAAGTCAAGTATATGAATTCGGTTGTCGAATTGTTGCCTCAATGGGATAACTGGACTATTCCTGATGATATAGACAGAGAACGCTTTGACTTTGCATGGAGACCGTCTCCGCTTGAACCAGAACTAATATATGAATTTGGTACACAGTGGCAGAAGAACGGCGGACCTATATACACAGTTCCGGGAGCAAAAGATAAGAAATATCTGAAGGATCAAACAGCTAAAAAACTTCCTACGAATGAAAACTGGACTATTCCTGAGAATATTGATCCTAGTGGATTTGATTTCTCTTGGCATCCAGATGCTACTAATCCTCCTTATATTTACGTATTTTCCACTCAATGGGCATTCAGCGGCGGACCTGTATACACCGTCCCGGGCGCAACTGAAATAAAGTATGTAGAAGATCAGGTTGCTATCGCTAAAGTAGATAAAACTAATTGGATTTACAATGATCAAGAGATTGACGCAGATTCATTTGATTTTTCATGGCATCCATATGTAGAAGACCAGCCCTATATCTATCAGTTCGGCACACAATGGCAGAAGACGGGCGGCCCTAGATACGTCACTCCTGGTGCAGCAGCCGATGCTCCTGTAAAATATATTGATACTCGTATTCTTAAAGCAAAAAGATTACCAAATAAAAATTCCGGATACTGGGATCCGTTGTATGATATCCAAGACTTTGATTACTCTTGGCATCCAGATTCTACAGAAGACCCGTATGTGTATATGTTCGGAAATCAATGGTATCCGGCAGAAGTTATGCCTACTGTTGAATATGCATTGCCGGGTGCAAAAGAAGTTAAGTATGTGCATGATGTTGTAGCAACTCTATCAGCCGATATGACCAATTGGGTTGTTCCGGATAATATAGATGTAACCTCATTCGACTTTAGTTGGCGCCCGGAACCAGAATCTCCGAAGTTCATCTACGAGTTCTGTACACAGTGGCAGAAGACCGGAGGTCCTCGATATGTTATGCCAGGAGCAACTGAAGTAAAATATATCGATTCACAAAAAGCAAAGGTGTTACCTGATACAGAACATTGGACTATTCCGAAAAACATAGATGTATCTACCTTTGATTTCTCATGGCATCCCGATGCTACCAATCCTCCTTATGTTTATGTATTCCCTACTCCTTGGGCATTTAGTGGCGGACCGGTTTACATTGTTCCAGGAGCGATTGAAACAAAATATATAGAGGATCAATCTGCTAAATCATTACCCGATAAGACTAACTGGAAATATGATCCAACACTAATTGATGAAACAAGTTTTGATTTTAGTTGGCACCCATATCTAGAAGACCAGCCCTATATCTATCAGTTCGGCACACAGTGGCAGAAGACAGGTGGTCCTATATACTATTCTCCAGGCTCGACCGGCGACTCATCAGTGAAGTATGTTGATACTCGCATCATTAAAGCTACACGCTTGTCTAATAAAAATGACCCTTGCTGGAACATTATTCGTGAAGTAGTAGACTTTGATTGGTCGTGGCATCCAGATGAACTAGATGAACCCTATATCTACGTATTCGGTAACCAGCGGTATTCAGCAGAGAAAGATCCTACGGTTGAGTATGTTGTTCCCGGGGCAACCAAACGTAAGTATATTAGTGATATCGTAGCAAAAGTCGCCCCTGATTTAACTAACTGGACGATTCCTGATAATGTAGACACGAGTAAGTTTGACTTTTCATGGTATCCGGATCCTGGATCACCTCCTTACATCTATCAGTTTGCAACCTTGTTAGATGATATTTGGATCGATGATGGTCCTAGATATGTAACTCCGGACAACGACGGGTTTGTTGTCAGATTGGAAAATTCAGTATTGTATACAGGTGAAATTGTATATCCTAAATATGTAATTGAAACCACATTGGAAGACTTGGTCAAGAAGCATCCAACTGAGTTGTTTTGGGCCTTAAACAAGAACATCAACTACGCTGAGTTTGATTTTACTTGGAAACCTACTAAGGATGATCTATTCAATGTAACTGTATTTGGTTCACCGGAAAGTGAAACTACACATACATACTTTGTAGACGCAAACTATTACTTAGAAGGTCATACTGATTTTAATTATATTCAACCCGATGTTGTATTAGATGACAAGTATCTTTCTAAAATCTTTACTAAGCCTGATATGTTCTTTGTAGATAGAAGTAATCCAGAATCAGCAACAAGATTTGAAACATTAAAAGCGAAATATGGTTCGAGAATTCAGAAGACTCGCTATCTCAACACGTGGGTAGACACTATCAATCGTTGTACGAATCGTGCAACAACTGAAATGATTTGGGTACTCAACAGTGAGTTAGACTATAGCGACTTTGATTTTGAATATTACCCTAACCCTTGGCAGATGAATATGGTCCATGTATTTGGAACTCAATGGAGTCATTGGGGAACTACGTTCTTGGTCAACTGCGAAACGTTTGCCCAAGACACCAAGTACATCAAGATTATTGAGCATCTATCAAATCTAAACTTTGTCAAGACAATTAGAGCAAAGGCTACAGCCTGCGTACACGATATCGTAATGATTGATCACGGTAATGCTGAACTATTAAAGATCAGTGTTCAAGTAGAACAGAAAGCTGAAAGAAAGTTATTGGCTACGATACCATACGATGAAAGCTACTTGAACACACTCAAGAACTTTATCAAGAAGTTGCCGGAGAGAAAAGAACACTATCTTTGGATTTGCTCAAGTGTGTGTAACTACTCGCAGTTTGATTTTACATACGTATGTGATCCTTTCTCTAAAGATAACCTACATGTGTTCCCTAGCGGTACGCAAAAGTTCGGGGATACCTTCTTCATTGATGTGAACAAGACTAAAGAAATCATCGATGACATGGAGAAGCTAGAAGAATATCATAAGGTCAACTTTAACAACGCAGTAAAGACTTCTCGTTTGCCGGAACCACTCATCGTTTCCCGCGATGATATGCATGTGTCTGCGCTGGATAAAATAACAGGATTCCCTTATGCTACAATAGTTGCTGATGATAATGTGTTTATGGAAACACCGCCCGATGAACCGATGAATCTGTGGTCACCCGAAACAAAGAACATCATCATAACAAGCACAGGTGCAACACGAATCATCGTACCTTCGGAAGCTAAAGACATTGTTACGAACGAACTATATGAGTATCCGTATATTAAGAGAATGCCCAAGCTCACAAAAAGTGCACCACTTGACATTGTATTCGTAAGCAACGGAGAAACGGTAGCTGATCAGAACTATGAACACTTGGTGAAATTTACTAACGGTCTACCTAACAAACTTCATAGAGTTGATGGTATCAACGGTAGAACAGAAGCATTACATGCTGCTGCTGATAGCAGTGAAACACCTTGGTTCTTCTGTATTCCTGCAAAGTTGTTCATCAATAAGAAGTTTGATTGGAACTATCAAGCAGACAGAATGCAGATGCCGAAACACTATATCTTTAATGCTCTAAACCCTGTCAATGACTTGTTCTACGGACACCAATCGATGGTGTTGTATAATAAGAATCTAGTCCTCGGAAACGAAGGAGTTGGCTTAGACTTTACCCTAGACAGTCCACACATGTCAGTCGAGCTTAACTCCGGTACAGTATTAGGTGACACGGACAAGTATAGCACATGGAGAACTGCTTTCAGAGAAGCAGTGAAGCTAAAACGCTATGCAGATGCTGGTGATGAAGTAGCCGCTACTAGACTCGGAGTATGGACTAGTGTTGGTAAGGGCAACTACGGTGAGTGGTCTATCAAGGGTGCAGAAGATGGCATTGAGTTCTATAAAGAAGTCAACGGTGATCTAGCTAGACTGCGACAGAGCTATTACTGGGATTGGTTAGAAATTAGATTTGAAAATAAGTACTAGTACTTGCGAAAAATACACATAAATCTATTATACATGCTAGTTGGTAACTGACCTGCAAAGATCGGGTCAGTGACTCTATTCATCGTCATGAACTCATCTAAACTGTTGCTGCATCTTACATGTTCATCGCAAGAGAAAAAGTCATTCCCTTGAATTACTACTAGTGAACCAGTTGGTATATTATCATACCACTGATCATATGTTTCTTGTGTCACATGTTCGGTGCTTGTGTTTATAACTATGTCCGCATTATCTGTGTACTGATATTCTCTCATATCAGCAGTGTCTGCTTGGTACCGTTGCATGTTCACGTAAGTTTGATTTAACTTCTCGCTGTTTGGTTTGCACCAAGGGTCAAGATCGATGTTGTAAATCGTATCAACATAGAACTTGCTATTCTGAAAAAGAATATTAGCTAACACGCCTAACCATCCACCGAAGATATAGATGTTGCTTGGAATCTTAATATCATAGTACTCGTTGAGCATCTCAGACAGCCATATCTTACTATGCACTTGCCCATCCCAAAACGCATCTAATCCTCTTGAACGTTCGGGTTCGGGTAAGTCTCTGATCATGTTGAACCATAGTATGATATGGCCGCTGTCTAGCTTGATATTATTCATCATAATATTTATGTAGAAATATGGCTCAGAAAAGTTAGTTTTGGGTACATAAAACACTTGACTTTGTTCTAAAAGATAAGTATATTAGTAACACTCTAAGGAGAATACGTATGAAGAAGTTTATTGCAGCAGTTGCTGTGTTGTCATTGGTCGCTACCCCTGCTTTTGCAGAACACCGTGATAATCGTTGGGGCGTAGATAGTAATCGTAATAGTCCGTACTACGGTCGTCAAGTCGGCCACGAACGTAACGAACGTCACGAACATCGCGGTGTAAGTACAAGCGGCGCAGTCGCTATTGGTATCGGAGCACTGATACTCGGTAGTATTATCAGTAGTCGTAATACTGAACAACGTAATCCTCCTCAAGTGGTAGTGGCACCTCCGCCGCAGCCGCAGTATGTTTGTCAAGATGTCATCAAGTATGACTACTATGGCAATCCTTACGTTACCGGTAGAAACTGCTGGTATCAGTATTAAGGTATTAAAGAATTAGTTGTTGACGTAGACTGAAAAACGGGCAAGACGGGAGTGCGATTCTCCCCGCCTCCACCATTTCTCTTTTTTATGGGGGCGACCAGTATCGATTGACGTATAATAGGAAAGCCGAGACTGATTGACTGGCAAAGTGCCAAAAAACGTAAATGCAAACGATAACAATGCATATGAGGATCTCGCCCTAGCGGCATGATCCATCGGGGTATGAGTTCCACCTGGCAACAGAACGGGCTCACTTTTTTCTTGACATTATTACCCAAACCTGCTATAACAGATATGTAGCAAGGAGATAAGCAATGACCTTTGAAGAATGGTTTGAACAGGAGTTTGTCCCTTCGTTTGCGTACAGCAACGATGATCCATATCTGTACGAATCTGCTGCCCGCCGCGCATGGGAAGCCTCTCGTGACAACCTCCGTACTTGGGACCTGTAATGACTGTTAACGCCTATCTCTTTATGTGGAACTGCCATGGCATCGAATCTATCGTGCCGATCACGCAGTATGAAGATCAAGATAAGTTGGACATGTGGAAGATTCTGAAAGGAGAGCCTACCGGTAAGAATCCACTGGATGACATCCTCGGTGCAATGACCATGCGGGCCCGTTTCAATCCAGAGCGTAGCTATGAAGTCTACGCTATGGATTGTGAAGAAGGCATCACGCAAGAAGACTTGTTTGATCTTTGGGACAATAGCCCGCAGTATGCCGCTGACCTTACCCGTGAAAAGGGTGTCTGTATGTTCAGTAACCGAAACAAACATCGCCCAATCCAAATTAGGTAAGTTTTCGGTTGACTTCGGTTGCCCGTTCTACTATAAGAAGATTATGAAAAAGGCAATTTGTTTCGCAGCACTGGCTGCTAGTTCACTTAGTGGTTGCGGGGGAGGCTCTTCGTCTTCTAACAGTAATGTCGTACAGATACCAACTACTAATCTTTCACCAACTCCAACCCCAATCACTACTACAGTTGATCAGCCGTTGCTGCAAGCTACCCCGGTTTCGCTTCCTGATTTGAGACCTTATTTCAATCAACTGTGCGGTGATGACACGAACATCCGAAATTTCTTGTTTCTAGACCTGAACAAGGATGGAAAGAAGGATATTGTGGTAACGATGAACTGCTTGCAGCCAACATTCGGCGTTGTGGTAACTGATCCAGTCAAAGCAGGTTTTGTTGCATTCCTTCAAAACTCTGACGGAACTTTTCGTCTCGGCACACAATCAGTCTTTGGACAGGATATGGTCAGAACCTCTGGATTATTCGGAGGTGTCGCTCAAGCGGACTTTAACAAAGACGGATATGATGATTTTGTGCTTACTCTTAACAGAGAAGATGGCCGCGCTTATGCTGATCAAAAAGCATCAAACCTGAATGACCAAAATCTCTTTGTCACAAGTGATGGGTATGGTGGGTACAAAATTGCTGCACAAGGACAAGCCGCATGGAACTACGCTTTGTCAACAATGGACAATGCATCGGGTGGAAAAGATGTTATAAGTCAGCCTATCGGCTATGGCGGAGTGAACGAGCAGTGGACTTATGACAATGGTTGGAAACAACTCGCACCGCTCAATTGGGCTGTTCCTGGAACTGTCTTCTTAGCTAGGACAGCACCTAATCAAGGTTCAACATCCGCGCTAAATCCCTACTGGAAGGGAAGCGAGTTTGGCATGTCACTCTATACTCGCAATCAAGATTGGGCCTTAACAGATAAACTATTGTTTGGAAGCTGGCGCTACATCTCTTGGATCACATGGGCAAAGGAACGGAGCATAGTAGCATTAGTTACTATGAATAACATGGATTACGTCAATGTAACTCTTGAAGTTTCATGTAGCATGAAGCTCAACAAAGCTGATCAAGATCAGATCGCTATTTTTGCCTTTCAAGGGATGCCGATCAACGGCAGGTATGTGGAAGGTACTGTGATAGATGAGACCGATCCTAAAACTGTTTTGCCGCCTCAAACGACTCTTGTAGCGTTTCAAAATTTAAACGGTAAATTGAAACAGATTGACTTGAGAATCAACAACGAAGAAAAAAATATCAGCCCATTCCGAATGTACTGTGAAGATGTAAACGGAGATGGAAACTCTGATATTGTTGTAAGTGATTTTAGGAAAGAAAAATCTCCTAATGTATATATTAATTCTGGCTCAGGATCATTCTCAAGATTAAATCCTAGCAATTTGCCGATTCTTAATAACCCTGATTATAGAGACGAATCATTTATCTACAAAGATATAGACGGCGATGGATTTTCTGACTTCATGTCTTATACAACTAATAGTTTAACTCACTCAGCATTTGGCAAACCTGTTATCTTGAAGCTGTATAGGGGCGGTAGACATGCTCGTATTGGAGAATACTAACGTTAACCTCTATGATAAATACTTTTCGTCATAGGAGTACATTTTCGTGAAAGAATCAAAATTAATAGCTGAGTTATATAGCGCCTGCGTAAACCACGACCGAGAGCGTGAAGCAGAACTCTACAAATTACAATTTGCTAAGATTCTTAAACGTAAGAAAAAGGGTAAGCCGTTTGATTCCAAATGGGCTATCATTCGCTAACCTTATTTTTCACTTGACAACGGGCAACGGTTCTGCTATAACTAATGCAGTCAACAAGAGATAAATATCATTATGAAAATCACCGAAGTTCTTTTGTCGAGCGATAAGGCTCTGTTTGAAGCAGTTGATGCCGAAAACGATACCGAAATCGCCAGTTCTGATATGGTTAATATCATCAAGGCTGCATCAAGCGGGTCTTGGAGCAAGCCGATGACCGGCGACGAATTCGATGACTATATTGATGCTCTTGTAGGTCAGTATGGCTAGACCAACAATTCCTCCTGGAATACCAAACTCTGTAGTCTTTGAAGTAGGTCCCTATTGGGAGCAGTCGCTCATTTCGGCTGTGAAAGATTCTCCGCAAATTGTACAGAAAATCAAAGACTTCAGAGAATTAAAGAGCAAAAATCCAATGACCCCGTTTGGGTCAAACGATAAGCCCTTCATTGGTAATGGAATTTTCAAGCAATATCTTCCTAAAGCATTGAAGGCGCACCTCACCCCTGACATTAGTATCATCTATGAGTTATCAGGACGCAATCCTACAACAATTAAGTTGCATGGAGTGTTCACTCATGCAGACATGGGCACAGGGCAACCAGCAAACGTGAAGATTCAAAAAAATCTAGCAAAACGTTTGGCTAACGAAGAAATAGAGTTAGATAAGTAATAACTGATGACGCTTCCGATAACAATGTACATCGATAGGTTGCCAAACCTCAAGTTTGACTTAGCAAAACTAATCGAAGAATACAAGTCTATTGAAGACTTACTAACCGATACTGAAAATCGGCACTGGTATAATGTAAAATATTGCAACACGATAGTTCAGCGTAAGTTTCATCCAATTCTTAGAGATGTGGTTCACCCAATACTATCCGAATTACCATATACTAATAGCGTCATACAAGAAATCTTTGCGCTAGAAAAATTCAATTCAGTTCAATATAGAGTTATATACCCCAACACTTGTTATAACTGGCACGTTGATCAAGGCAAAACTTGTGTACACATTCCGTTAATCACGCACGTTGGTGCAAGGTTCATTTATGAAAACAGAAATTTTCATATGCCGGCAGATGGGTCACCTTATGTGGTTAATAACGGTATTTCTCACACTTTTGCTAATGCAGGACATGAAGACCGAGTGCATTTAACGTTTGAGAATCTTTAAAGGGTCTCGTTCTAGTTTAGCTATAAACTCTGCTATCTCATCCCAGTTAGTGATCCACTGTTCGTGTGTTCCCGGGTTCTTTATGGCCATTTGTTTATAGGTAGTTGGTTTAGAAACATCCAGTATATCATATACCGCAGACGGATCATTCTTTATATCTTCATAATCTATGATTGATGTTAAGTGCATTGACGTAGTAGCTATGCTATCGTAAAATGCCTTAACATTCCTGTACTTCCAAAACAGGTCTTCTTTAAGAAGATGGAAAGACGGAATTCTTTCTCGCAACTCATCGATTCTAGTTTGATGTCGGGTAGGGTATAGATGAAATCTACCTATTTTAGGATAGATACACCAACTAAGAGCAGACTCTACCATATCCCTTGTACTTAACACTACTCTGACATCCTGTTCAATTAGGGATAAGCTACTGATCGAATGCGAATGGCAAATGGTTAGTGCAGGAATCTCTGTTATTTCTTGTTGGGGCATGATATGATTTACCCGCAAGTCTACTGCACGATAAGAACTGTACAAGCAATCTACTATAATCTTGCTTCCGGTTCTTCCAGGAGAAAGCACTAACCACTTGTCATTTTCGCTAAGAATCATTCAAATATTTAGTACCACGGGCAGTAGTAGTTCGATAAATACAATATGGACATTAATGAACTAGAAGCCTTCAAGCTAGAAGACGCAGTTAAGTTTCACGACAAGCTTAACCCTAACCTTTGGATAGGTACACACCTTGATCCAAAGGTCAGAAAGCAGTTGATGCTGATAGCCGAAGATTTTATCACTACTTTAGGAATCAGTGACCTTGATGTTAAGGACATCACAGTCTCTGGATCTAACGCAGCATATTCATACACAGACCATAGTGACTTAGACTTACATATCTTGGTTGATATGGAAAAATTGCAGAACAACGAAATCTATCGTGAATTGTTCACTGCAAAGAAAACCCTATACAATGATCAGCACAGCATTACTATCCGCAATGTTCCTGTAGAAGTTTACGTACAAGACACAAACGAGCCGGTGCAATCATTAGGTGAATATAGCGTCCTTAACGACAAGTGGATAAAGATTCCTAAAAAACAACGTGCTAACTTCGATCAGGCTGCGACCAAAGCCAAATATGAAAATCTAGCTAAACTCGTTGAATTAGCTATAAAGACTGCTGATATAGACCGAGTTAAAAAGATGATCGATATGGTCAAGCGTTATCGCAAAGCAGGTCTTTCAACGGGAGGCGAGTTCTCTCCTGAAAATCTAGCGTACAAGGCAGTACGTAGTCAGGGTGGTATTGATGCGCTTTATGACTTGCGTGATAAGCTACATGGTGAGGAATTGAGTATTGAAGAAGCATCCTCTCGTGAAGATGCAATCATCAAGATCAACAAGCTGATGAACATGTCAGGTAGAACTGAAAATGAAATGGCTACTAGTAGGGCAATCATTAGCAAGCTGATGAAGCAATTTAATATCGCCCCGGAAGAAGTAAGCGTGTCACAGAGTACTTTGGCGACTAACTATCCGAAGCGTGAGCCAGTTGATCCGCTCAAGGCAAAGATGGCTGCGGCTGCATATCAAAAACAACAAGCAGCCTATCTATTAAAAAGTGAGTGGGAAAAGTTTAAGAGTAAGTTCAGCAAGTTTGCCGAAGGTGAAGAACTTAACGAAGCATATACTAGCAAGCAGCAGGTGATCGATCATTTTGTTAGAGCAGCAAAGTATCGCGGCGAAGATGTTAATCTAGCAACACGAAAAGGTGCAGCAGCATGGGAACGTGGTTGGAGAGGTCCTAAGCCTAAAGCATCTAAGGAGATTAAGCCTTACGATGCTGAACGCTACAAGAATGTTCGCTTGCCATACATTGACGAAGCTGAAAATGATATTGCAAAAGCAAGTACTGTTCAATTCAAAACTTTGCCAGGCCCCAGAAAACCTAGACATTCGTTTAGAGTTGTTTATGATGGGAAAGTTATTGCTTACGGCGAAGTAGAAAAAGATTCAGTTCACGATGATGAACGTGGAGCCTCTGTACAAGAGATTGTTGTCCATCATAAGTATCGCCGTATGGGAATCGCTAGTAAAATTTATAGTGCTATTGAACGTAAGTTCGGCTATGAATTACATCCTTCCGACGATGTTAGACCTGATGGTCAAGAGTTCTGGAAAGCTAGAAGCAATATAGATGAAGCCCCAATCAAACTTTATACTGATCCAAACTATTTTGGTGCTGATGTAGATGATACCAACTTGAAAAATCTTCCTGTTGACGATATCCCTATCAATCAGCTAGTCGGGTACGAGCCGGACTCAAAGATGAACAGAGAAGATGCAAAGGTTAATGTCAAAAAGATATTATCATCGCTCATGAAGGGTGAGGAAGTTCCTCCTATTCTAGTTCGCAAATGGAAGAACGGTTATCAAGTATTAGACGGGCATCATCGTTTCTATGCATACAAGCTATTAAAGAAAAAGACTATCCCTGCACAGATTGTCCCTGACGAAGATATCGAAACTGTTAACGAAGCCTCAGGTTACATTCCAAGCAAGAAAGAAGCCAACGATCCTCGCTTCAAGACTGCCCTCACTGTAGATGTAAAGCCAGACGCAATCAAGAAGAACGCTAAGGCATTCGGCTTCAAGACATCACGAGCAGGTATTCCCCCGCAAGCTAGACCAGATGGAAAGATAAAATGAAAGACGTAATCTACTTCACCGACATTGCTAAAGAACATTTTCAGCAGATTTGCAGCAAGACAGGTTCACTCGGTGTTCGACTATCTCTTGCAGGTGGCGGATGTGCTGGATTCAGTTATAAATGGGATTTGGTTAATTCCACTGATGAGGCATTTACAGATGACTACTGCAAAGTCTACGATGATTGGACTTTTTGGTTAGACAAAACTTCTGAATTGTACCTGCTTGGAAGCACTGTAGATAAAAAAGTAGACCTTATAGGAAGCGTGATTGAAATTAAATCACCCTTAGCGGCTAGCAGTTGTGGTTGCGGGGAAAGCATCAGCTTTAAGGTATAAACAGGTTGACTTATGCCCAAAATTCTTGTAGATTATGGGTATGACTGAGAAACTGTTTAGCAACGCTATTGAAGCCCGAGAACTCATCTCGTCTCTCCGTATCCAATTGGGCCGCATGCCCTACAATCCCGATCTTCGGAAATATTGCGATAATTTGGGCAAAATGGTGTCAGACCTCAGTTCTGTAGAAGTTGAAGCCCGTCGGTCCCGCAGGACTGAAAAGTACGAAATCCAAGCAGGCAAGCTGGAAAAAGCTGTTGCACATTTGCAACAACTCATGCTAATGCACCGACTTATGAGCTAAATTGCTAAAAAGGCAAAAAAGTGGTTGACTTTGGTATGCTTCTTAGCTATATTGAGAACATAGAGATTGAGCAGCGAATTCTTTCTCTAGCATTTAATTTTGGAGCTTAAAAAATGTCTCATGTTTCTGATACCCTGACTGTCACTTCGACTCAGGCTCGTAAGGCGCTTCTCACTGCATTTAAGGCGAAGCGTCCTGTTTTCTTGTGGGGCCCTCCGGGCATCGGTAAGTCTGAAGTTGTTGAAGAAATCACCGAAGAACTCGGTGGTTACATGATCGATCTGCGTATGGCGCAGATGGAACCTACTGATATTCGTGGTATTCCTTACTTCAATAAGGAAAACAACAAGATGGACTGGGCTGAGCCTGTCGATCTTCCCAGCGAAGAACTCGCTGCACAGTACCCGATCGTCGTTCTCTTTCTTGACGAAATGAACTCGGCCCCGCCCGCAGTTCAGGCTGCTGGTTATCAGTTGATCCTCAATCGTCGTGTTGGTAAGTATAAGCTTCCTGATAACGTTGTTATCGTTGCTGCTGGTAACCGCGACAGTGACAAGGGTGTCACGTATCGCATGCCGATGCCGCTTGCTAATCGCTTCATTCACATTGAAATGCGCTACGACTTCAACGCTTGGCAGGTCTGGGCTGTGAACAAGGGCGTTCATCGTGACGTTGTTGGTTATCTCTCGTTCTCTAAGCAGGACGGTTATGACTTCGATGCGAAGGGTTCGTCTCGTGCATTCGCTACCCCGCGTTCGTGGGTGTTCGTGAGCGATCTGCTTGACGATGAAGAAAACATCGACAACGACACTCTGTTCAATCTCGTAGCAGGTGCAGTTGGTGACGGTCTCGCTACGAAGTTCATGGCACACCGTAAGGTTGCTGGTCGTATGCCCGAGCCTCTCTCTATTCTTGAGGGCAAGGTAAAGGACCTCAACGTCAAGGAAATCTCTGCGATGTATTCGCTGACGATTTCTATGTGCTACGAACTGAAGGACGTGCTTGACAACAAGCGTGTCGATATGAAGAAGTTCCACGAAATGTGCGACAACTTCTTCGAATACATGATGAAGAACTTCGAAACTGAACTGATCGTTATGGGTTCGAAGATTGCTCTTAAGACGTATAAGCTGCCGATTGAGCCTTCTCAGCTTAAGACGTTTGATGACTTCCACAAGAAGTACGGTAAGTACATTGTGGCGGCAGGCGACTAAAGCCTGGGCTCCATGGGGAGGGGTTAGAGACAGCCCCTCCCCTTTTATTACCTGTCTCTTTGAAAGGACCGCACAGTGTCTACTAAGAAATTCTTTACCTACAGCGTAGAACAGAAGCGTCTCCGTGATTGTCAGCTACGTATCAATGGATTGACTGTTAGCGTCAATATGGGCCAACCGTATCAGTCCGAACTTAATCGGATGCTTGCTGCCCGTGCTGATATCCTCACCCGTATTTCTGCATCAGAATTAGCAGAAATGGAAACCTATGAAAATCGTGTCCTTACTCCCTATGAAAAGGCCGAAGAAGATAAGGCGATGAAAAAGTCAATGGAAGAAAACCGAGACCGGCCCTCAATTTAAGTAGGAATAAATGACTGAAAATAAAATGAAGATCGTCTTTGCTCCGGGTTGTTTTGACGACTTTGACGGGACCCAAGAAGAAATGAACGAACTACTTGCGGAAATCAATCGCATGATAGACAGTGGCGAGTTACTAGAGAACGCTGTCCCTGTGAGTGAGTTGGACCTTGATGACCTTCCCGATGATGTGATTGAATGGCTTGAGGAAGATATCTCCCCAAAAAATACTCGACATTAAGGCTTGACTTTGGTCCTGTCTTATACTATATTAGTAACATGATCAAACGAAAGGCTATCTCAATGAGCGATGTAATTTCCCCCGCTAAGAAAAAGCGTTCTCGCAGTAAGAAGTTTGAGAACCTCATCGGTCCTACCGATCCTAAGGTAGACAATGATGCTCGTGAGCGCATCATCACTTCTCGTATCAGTCTGTTGCTCAAGCACTCGTTCTTTGGCAACCTCGCTACTCGTCTTAAGCTGATCAATGCTGACGAGTGGTGCACGACTGCTGCAACTGACGGTCTTAACTTCTACTACAACTCTCGCTTCATCATGATGCTTCGTCCGAAAGAAGTTGACTTCCTTGTCGGTCACGAGGTCCTTCACGTTGTCTATGATCATATGGGTCGCCGCGATCATCGTGATCCTGAAATCTGGAACATCGCCGATGACTATGCCGTGAACGCTGACTTGAAGCGTCACAAGATCGGTGAATTCATCACTACTGTGCCTGCGTTGTATGAAGCAAAGTATGACGGCAAGCCTGCTGAGGAAATCTACGAAGACCTCATGAAGAATGTGCAGTATATCAACATTGAGGATCTCCTCGACAAGATGCTTGATGATCACATTGATGGTGAGGGCGACGATGAGGGCGAAGGCGAAGGCGGCGACAAGAAGGGTAAGGGTCGTCCGAAACTGTCAGAAGCTGAAAAAGAACAAATCCGTCAGGAAGTGAAGCAGTCCATCATCAATGCTGCACAGCAAGCTGATGCTGGTTCTGTGCCCGCAGGGGTTCAGCGCATGATCAAGCAGATGACTGATCCTATCATGCCCTGGCGTGAACTCATTCAGACTAATCTGACCTCTGCTATCAAGTCCGATTACTCTTGGATGCGTCCTTCTCGTCGCGGTTGGCACATGGATGCTGTCATGCCTGGCATGACCCCCGGTGAAGAAATCGATGTTGATATCTATATCGACATGTCGGGTTCAATCAGCAACAAGCAGGGTATGCAGTTCCTTAGCGAAGTCGCTGGCATGATGGATGCGTTTGATGGTTACAATCTCCGTGTGACTTGCTTCGATACTCGTTGCTACAACACTCAGGAGTTTTCTTCTGAAAACATGGATCGTATTGAAGAATACGAACTGAATGGTGGCGGTGGTACCGACTTTGATTGCATCTTTGATGACCTCAAAGAAGCTGGTCGTGTACCCAATCGGCTGATCGTCTTCACTGACGGTTATCCTTTCGGTTCGTGGGGCGATGCTGAATACTGCGACACGACTTGGATCATTCACGGTGATCCTAATCCGAACCCGCCCTTCGGTACGTTTGCACTCTACGACGATCATCGCAAGGGTAAGTGATTTACGAGTCACCTGACGGGGGAAAGACGGTCTATGCAAGAGAGCATGGATCGTCTACCCGTACCTTGATTAGGATAGACAAAAGTATAGAGAAAACTCGTCGCCTAATGCAGCGACGAGAGCATCTGTTAAAAATCTGCGAACTAGCAGAAACAAACCCTACAATCAACGACCAGCTACTCAAACTGGAAGAACTTTACATATTGGTTTGTGATGACAAAGACGATTGAAAATATTAATCTAGAAACTTGGTTTACTGAGCGGGAACTCTCAGTCAATCCAAAACACTTCACTAAGACTTCTACACCGCTTACTCCCGAAGCAAAAGCGTGGATCCTAGAAAGGCTGCATGGTCGATTTTCCAAATACAGTAAAAGTGGAGCTACATTCTTAGAAGGTAGTGGTATTTACCCTACATTTGAAGACCCAAAAGAAGCCGTTTTCTACGAATTAGCGTGGGGATAAAAATTTAGACATCGTTTTCTCCTGTTAAATACTTGTGCTATAAAAACCTTAAGGAGAAAACACAATGGCTTTTTTAAGACACGTAGGTAAGCAAGGAGACCGCAAAGTAGCGGTAGTGTTCCGCGAAGTCCCTGGCGAACCGCACATGGCCTTGGTTGTTTACACTGAAACTCTAAATCGTAATATTCACGATCCACTCGTAAAATGTATTGAAAGTGATATCGGTCAGAACAGTGAAAACTTAGCCGAAGCCCTCAATCGTACTTTTACGACAGACGGACAAATTATTCTTCAGAAGCTACACGCTGAAGGAATGCTAAAGAAGGTTCAGACTGAACTTGTAGTCATGACCCCTGCCCCAAACACTAGAATCAAGTTGAATGAACTCAACAAGATTCTTGATGAAATGAAGATGGGCGAAGAAGCAGTCAAGAAGTTGGCTGACATGGACAGTCAGATGGGAATTCAAGATCCTGCTGCTGTTGCAAGACGTATGCGCGGGGACCTGGTTCCTGAATTAGATACTACACCAATTCAAGCAGCGTCAGGCGATGCATTGGGCGACACTGCCCTTGCTGCTAATCTACGTCAGCAAGCTGAACGTATGAGCCGCGAAGCAAACGGTCTTCTAGTAGAAGCACAGCGTTTGATCGATCAAGCACGTGGACTTGACCCAGCTTCTGCTGCGCCGAAGATTGACTCAACTCCCGTAAAGACCAGAGGACGTCCTAAGAAAACTCCAGTATCAGCAGCTTAAGGTAAAACGTGAATGTCACCTGAGTTTATGAGTAAATGGGAACGTTTACTGGAAGGTGTTGATAAGCAAAAGATTCCAATTGAATTCATCAAGAAATTAATTCTTAAACTCGAACGGAAACGACAACGCACTATCAATATTGAACGTCTACTAAAAGACGGACTTGATCCTGATCAAATAGAAGATGTAGTAAGTAAAGTACTTACTGAACTAGATGATGAGGTAACAAACATTGAGTTTATTCTCAATGTGCAATCTATAGCGGAAACAGTACAACCGGAAACGGATCAATTATTGAGAGGACTATGAAACTTATTTTAGCTTGTGACCCTGACGGGGGAATAGGCTATCAAAACAGATTGCCCTGGACTAAAATCCAGGGCGATTTGCCAAGATTCAAACGACTTACTGATAATCAAACAGTTATAATGGGGCGTAATACTTGGGATAGCTTACCATATAAACCATTACCCAACAGAATCAACATTGTCGTATCTTCTAGCCCTCTAGAAGCGGAACATCACAATGTAATCCGTGCGCCGGACTTGAGTTTTAATCGACCAGACGATGTTACGTTTTGGTTAATAGGGGGTGCTAGATTAATTGAAAGCTGCTGGGAATATATAGACGAAGTACACCTGACTAAGGTGTATGACCATTACACTTGTGATACCTATATAGATTTGCTATATGTAGAGCGTAATTTTGTCCGAACTTACAGTGAGGTTTTTTCGGATCATCTGTACGAGATTTGGAAAAGAAAATGAAGCAATACCACGATTTATTACAAGACATTTTATTCAACGGTGAAGAGAAGGATGACCGAACTGGTGTAGGAACCATCAGTGTGTTTGGTCGCCAACTGAGATTTGATTTGACAGAGGGTTTTCCGGCTATTACAACCAAGAAGCTAGCTTGGAAATCAGTCGTTAGTGAACTACTTTGGTTTTTAGAAGGGAGCAATGATGAGAGAAGACTTGCAGAAATTTTACACGGATCCAGAGATGATGCAAATAGCACAATCTGGACAGGAAATGCTCAAGCAGCTTATTGGACTCCGAAAGCGAGACACGAAGGGGATTTGGGAAGAGTATATGGTGTTCAGTGGAGACGCTGGAACAAACACGTTGAACGGAAAAACTTCGGGCCAGCACACCTCGGCGGAAACAGAATAGCGGTTGATCAAACGGAAGTTGATCAGATTGCAAATCTAATTGACGGAATCAAGAATGATCCAAATGGACGTAGACACATCCTAACTGCATGGAACGTAGCAGAACTTGATCAGATGGCTTTGCCTCCGTGTCATGTGCTGAGTCAATTTTACGTAAGTAAGGGCAAGTTAAGCTGTCATATGTATCAGCGCAGTGTTGATGTTTTCTTGGGTCTACCATTCAACATCGCATCCTATGCTCTACTTACTCACTTGATTGCTCAGGTATGTGATTTAGGAGTAGGTGAATTGATTATCTCTACCGGTGATACGCATATCTATTCTAATCATATTACACAGGTTAAGCAACAGCTAAACAGAGAACCAATGAAGTCACCTGTGCTTTTTCTCAATCCTGAAATAAAAAGTATTGACAAATTCGCAATGGATGATATAGTACTAGTTGACTACAAGAGTCATAAAACTATCAAAGCAGAGATGGCAGTATGAACCGCGAACAAATCATTAATAATATGTGCATGACCTTTCGACACGACTATGAACTCGTGATTAGTGAGGATGATCGTATGTACACACTTAATTCAGGTATGACAGTTCGAGAGCGTGAAGCTTTGTATCGTGATATGTCACAGGTCTTTGATAATACTCTTGCACCGTATATGGACCTCAATCAGTGAGAATTTTAGTAACCGGTGGTATGGGATTCATCGGTCATCACGTTGTATCTCAATTAGAAGACCTAGGACATAGAGTACCTCAAAGGTCACCCATTTTGGGATAAATAAAGTTAAGACTTTTTACGTACAGAAAAGGGAATAACTAATATCATGAATGTATTTTGGCTCATCGCACTGTTACCGCACTTCGTTATTACATTACTAATTGCTGCCGGTGTCGTGGGTCTGCTGGTAGCCTCTTTTGTTGGTAAAGTTACCTTCATCAAGCAATACAATCTTCCTATCAAGATTGTATCACTTGTACTGCTGGTATGCGGTATCTATCTACAAGGCGCAGCAGGTTACAAAGCATCGACTGATAAAGCTGTAGCAGACCTTCAAGTAAAGCTAGCTAAAGCCGAAGCTAAGTCTGCGAAAACAAATACTGAAATTGTTGAGAAGATAGTCACAGACACTCGGGTGATCCGAGAAAGGGGAAATACCGTGACTCAATATGTTGACCGCGAAATTGTCAAGTATGATGAAAATTGTAAACTTCCTGTTGAGGTAATCCGCGCTCACAACGCAGCAGCAACACTAGACACCGGAAAGCTAGATGGAGATAAGAAGTGAAGAAATTAATGCTTCTACCTCTTGTCCTACTTTCGGGATGCGCTATTCACGCTGTTCCAGTAACACCTAAATTTCCAGAGGCTCCGGCAACATTACTAGAAAAATGTGCAGGGCTTAAAGAAGCTACTGAAGGCATGCGTCTTACCGAATTCACAAAGATAGTAGTTGATAACTATATTCTATATCACGAATGTAGCCGCAAAGTTGAGGGTTGGAACGAGTGGTATACTAAGCAAAAAGAAATCTTTGAGACCGCTACCAAAAAGTAAATTGGGTCTTCCACTGATAAATACTTAACAAGATGGAAGGCTAATATGAGTACAACCCCACTTTATTCACAAGAAGTTATCAATATCGGAGCCAATCCAAACGATGGTGAGGGCGATCCGTTACGTGTTGCGTTTAGCAAAGTCAACAATAACTTCTCTAATCTATTTCAGACGTTTCTTAACTCTACAGTAGCGTACTCCTTTGGTAACACAGCTGGCCAAGTAATCTTTGAAACCCCTGCAAATACGTTCACCCAAGGACAATTCTACATCAAGTCTACTAACGGCGGTACACTAGTTAGCCAGACAATTCAGTTGTACGCTCAAATCAAGAATGATCTTACTGATGTCAAATTTACTGGATATGGCTCAACCTTCTTCGGAAATGCAATCTCAAGATATGACATGAACGTGAACAATCTCACTGGCAATGTACAAATTTTAGTCAATCCTTTGACTTCTGATGATCTAACTCACTATGTTGCTTCGCAAATCATGTGGGAAGGTCCAAACGTTTCGGGAATGTATTTGGGTGCTGATGGTTATGTTGATGGTGTACTATCAACTGAAACAGATGTTCCTATCACAACCGAGCAGTCATCATAAAATGAGAGCGCATGAGTTTATAACAGAATCGACGGGTTCAATCCAACCTGCAGTAGAGCGCACCCTTCCTGCTGCTTGGGTAATCGACAAATTAAAGAACAGCGATTTTTATGCACAATATAGATTTGGCGTATCGTTAGCAGGAGCAAAAGGTGCAGAACAGCGTAAGAAAGACGATGTGCCAGAGTTTGCTAAAGAAACTCCTTGGGGAGAAAATTTAGTTGTAGTATCGTATGCAGGTAGAGAACCCTTGCAAAGTTATCTTGATGATGCGTTGCGTGAAATGGGACTAGTATCCAGTGACGCTAAACTAGTTACTACACCAAAGAGTGAAGAACCGGCCGATACCGGTACTAAAAGCACGTTGCCTCCATTCAAAGGATACAAGAAGTGAGAGCGCACGAGTTTATAAACGAATCCAAAGAAGGCAAAGTTTCTAAAAGAGCAGCACAAGCTACCCGAGGCATGCATAAAGTGCGTGACGCCGGCGGGTATGACAGAACATATCATCTTAATCGATTAGGAATGGCAATGGCTTCTGCTGACGGCAAAGACAAAAAGCCTGTACAAATGGATTCAGCAAGTTGGGTAGAAAAATTTAATACAGTTCATCCATACACCGAAGCAGAACACAACATGCTTCATCAAGCTATGAACACTATTCCGACTGAACACAAAGCTGCGGTTCCCTTCAGCAAAAGCCTAGAGCTAGATAGTACAAATAAAAATAGTCCAATTGCTTCAAGACCTAAAGATTTCCGCAAGAAAAAATAATTCTCTCGCTTGATTAGCGCATAAGTAATTTCATGCAAAACTTAATCGATATCAACCAAACACTCGACTTGATTAAACTCAAGTTCTACAACGAATGGCTTTATACTGCCCACATCCACGATGAGGGAGATAGTCAATTTCACAAAGTCTTGACTAAACAGATCGTAGAGACATATGTTGACCCTCTTAATCTTGCCAAGGACGCAACTATCCTTGATCTTGGATGCGGCCCGGGTTACTTTCTTGACGAAATGTCTACTAGAGGCTATACTAATCTAACGGGAGTAACACTCAGTCCTGGAGATCAGGAACTATGCAGAAGCAAGAACCACACCATCAAGGGCTATGATTTATCTTTCTTGCCACAACAATATGGATATTATGACGAGTCAGTGGACTTCATCTTTTTGCGTCATGCTTTAGAACATAGTCCGTATCCTATCTTCTCGTTAATGGAATACAATCGTGTTCTTAAGCAAGGCTCAAAGATTTACATCGAAGTTCCTGCCCCTGATTGTGAAAGACAGCACGAGTTCAATCTAAATCACTACAGTATCTTTGGTTCTACTCAGTTGACTGCGTTACTTACTCGTTGTGGCTTTAATATCGATCAGTTCAACAACCTAGAGTTTGATTTGTCAGTCCCTAATTTGGAAAACACAGATGAAGAACCAAAGAAGATGACTGAAAAGTACTTTTGCATCGTTGCTACTAAAGCAAGACCGTTAGACATTAAGTAAAAAACTAAACACTCTCATAGCAATATGAGAGTGTTTTTTAATGAGTTAGACCCATTTTCTAAAAAGTAGTATATTTTTTACTAAATAGTTATATGTCTACTAACGGAACCACTCTAGTAAAGACCCCGTATCAAAAGACGGTCTTCAAGAATCAACAGCAACTTGATGAGTTCCTCAAGTGTTGTGACCCAGACACGGGTTATCTGTATTTTATGGATAACTTCTTTATGATTCAGCACCCTACTAAGGGCAGCATGAATTATCACCCTTGGGAATACCAAGAACGACTGATCCATACTTATCATAGTTATCGTTTCTCTATCTCACTGATGCCTCGTCAGTCAGGTAAATCAACATCTGCTGCTGGTTATCTCCTTTGGTACGCAATGTTTGTTCCCGATTCTACTATTCTAATTGCAGCCCATAAGTATACGGGCGCACAAGAAATCATGCAGCGCATTCGCTATGCATATGAAAACTGTCCCGATCATATTAAAGCTGGCGTAACCACATACAACAAGGGTTCACTTGACTTTGAGAACGGATCACGCATTGTGTCTGCTACTACTACTGAAAACACTGGTCGTGGTATGTCTATCACATTATTGTATCTTGACGAATTTGCGTTCGTCCGCCCTTCAATCGCTAAAGAATTCTGGACTTCTATCACGCCTACACTAGCAACTGGTGGTAAGGCGATCATCACATCAACTCCGAACTCAGACGAAGATCAGTTCGCTCTAATCTGGAAGATGGCCAACAAGACTGAAGATGAGTTTGGCAATACTACAGAAGTAGGCGTGAACGGTTTTAAGGCTTATCGTGCCTATTGGCGTGAACAGCCCGGCAGAGATGATGCTTGGGCCGAGCAAATGAAAGCTCAACTAGGCGATGATCGTTTCAATCGTGAAATTGGTTGTGAATTTATTATCGCTGACGAGACACTGATCAATCCTAACACACTTCTCATGCTCGACGGCAATGAACCGACACATCGTATGGGACAGATTCGCTGGTACAAGCGCCCCGAGAAGGGTAAGCTATATGTTGTAGCACTTGATCCGTCGTTGGGTACAGGCGGCGATCCTGCTGCTATTCAGATTTTTGAAGCAAGCACGACTACACAAGTTGGTGAGTGGAAGCATAATAAGACTGACATTCCTAGTCAGATTAAGTTACTTGCTGAGATATGTAAGTATATAACAGAGATCACTAATGAACCTAATAATATCTACTATTCTATTGAAAACAATGGCATAGGAGAAGCAGCTATCGTATCACTCAACGAGTACGGTGAATCTAATATACAGGGTATTTTCATCAGTGAGACAGGAAAAGGTAGAAGAGGGTTTAATACCAGTCAAAAACCAAAATTAGCTGCTTGTGCCAAGTTCAAAACACTTCTAGAATCAAAGAAGATGACTGTTAACAGCCGACCTTTGATCAGTGAACTCAAAGCATTCGTTGCCCACGGGGGCAGTTATGCAGCTAAAACAGGAGATACAGACGATTTAGTCATGTCTACTCTACTAGCTGTACGAATGATGCAGCAATTATCTGATTACCACGGTGATCTAGAAGCCCAGATCAGGGACCACGAAGAAATGATTGCTCCACTCCCGTTCTTTGCTGTATTAGGCTAAGATTGGCATAAATATCATCATGGCACTAGACACTGAATCATTCAACAAGGAACTATATGACCTTCTCAAAGTGAGAGGATACAAGCCTGTTCCGCTCAACTCACAAAACCAGAGAGTTAAGGCTTCTCAGGAAGCAGATGTACTCGAATTCCAATTCATTAAAGACGGAAAAGATTACGGTAAAGCTTGGATCACGTTGGATGACGCACAAAACGTTAGTGTCTACTTTGGCGACGAACAGCAAGATAGTCCTAACAATACTACTCCCGGAGTAGAATATGACGATACTTGGACAGGGTTCTTGAAACACATAAAGCAGTGGGCGCAGCGCAGACAGCTTAGTTTTGAAATCTCAAACAAAGACCGTCTAGGTGACGATATGAGACAAAGGGAATACTATAAAATGAAAGAGAAACTCGCAGAGGGTTATCACTCAATGGGTAAGAAAGCCAGCTATAACGATGCTGTACCCAACGTGAAGATTGTCATTCAACACAGCCGCGCACTTGAAGAAGGTGAACAACGTTATCGCAACGTTGAGAAGATTTTCTTAGAGAACGTTGACGGCGAAAGATTCCTTGCTCCAACCACTCGTCCTGGTATTGCTCGTGTTTATGCCCGTCATATTGCAGAAGGCGGAGTTCCTAACGATGAACGCTGGGGACACATTAAATCAATCTGCGAAGAATATAACAAGATGGCAGGATTTGTTCGTGCTACCCGAGGCAAAGAGTTTAATGAATCTGCACAATCACTCATTAATGAAGGCGCCACTCACTATAAAAATCTCCGTGAAACACTTAGTAGAATGACAGGTCATCGTGGTTACAATGCTTACTTTGAATCATGGACTCCTGCTCTTATGGAAGATGAGGGTGACGAAACCATCAATGAATTATTCGTACAGGAAACCGTGGATCCTCGCATTGAATCAGTCATGCCAATTCTATCTCGCCTTTATAAAAATGTTACTGAAGTCAAAGAAGTCGATGCTCTTGCTGAATGGGCAGACGGCGTCATCAATGAAAAATTAGTAGAAATGGATGACGAAATTGGCGATGCCTCAACCGATCGTTATGATACTAAACTTGATGCACGTACTCGTGCAACTAACTTTGCACAATCAAAGAAGAATCCTCTATCCAAACTTGATCCAAACACTGTGACAGATTTGATAAAGTTTGGTGTGATCATGTCTGAAGAAGAATTAGAAGAAGACGAAAGCAGAACCTCAAACAATCCACAGGGCATCCCGGAAGGTGATGTAATTGATTTTTCAAAGGCAAGACAAAATATTGCTGCTAAAAAAAGAGCCGCAGAACCTCCGCATGATAGCGACAAGCACTATGGAACACGCACAGCTTCTGATAGAGAATATAAACTTGCTTCTGGTCATGTTAAGAGAACACATGGTGAAGATAGGTTTTTGCATGGAATTGGCGTGAGCGAAAAGGAAGGCTTGATACATTATGAACATGGAAAACGAAATGGTTCAGATATCCGTAAGGGTACAATGCCTTTGCCAACAAAATTATCTCCTGTAAAAGAAGAAGATATGGATGAGGGTGTGCTACATCGAGGCGCTGCTTGGTTGGCCAAAAAGCTAGGATCTTTTGCAGGATACAAGGCACTCAAGCCGGGCACATATCTTGTGCCACCTCTAGAACAAGCAGGCGGAAAGCCAGTCTCGTTTACTATCCGTAAGGGAGCAGAGTTCCCAGTTCTTAATCTGCCTGCGACTGAACGATATAATCCAGCGAGAATGTATGCTCACATCAAGGCTCACATTCAGTCAGGCGACTATGAAACTGCACCTAGCGCAATGCAGCGTGATTTCTCTCAGAAGACGATGCCGAAGGAAGAAATTGAAGAAGATGAATTTGCAGGAAATTTTAAAACTGGACCTGCTGGTCAGTGGCGCAATAAAGGACCAAAGGCCAACAAACCTGCAACGGTCGGTGATCTAGTTGGCGGCGAATCAAAGCAGAATAATGATACCCCGTTGACAGACAAAGAAGACTACACCGAAAAACGTAAGTCTTTACAAAAGATCCAAATGGATCCTTCTACGTCCAAGGATCCTAAGTTAGCAGATGAACTTGCAGCCCGTTTACACCGATTGGAAAAGCAAGCTAAAGAAAAGGGTCTTGCTGAAGGCGAAGATGCTTTGGCTAGACTTAAATCACTCCTTAAATAAGGGTAACTAAGTTACCCTTTTCTTCCAAAACGCAAAGTATTATTATATTTTGCACCCAATTAACTTGTAAATACTATACACAGGATGTAATATGCAGACTGTGTTAGTTGTCTCCTGACAGCGAAACATAAAAACACAAACAAAGCTCAACTTAGGCACATTTATAAAGGAGAATTTACAATGGCAAGTCTAGCAGAAATCCGTGCCCGGATCGCGGCACAAGAAAACAAGACCCAGAACAAGGGTCAGAATACTCAATCAGATAACGCAATCTATGCTCACTGGAATATGGACGAAGGTTCAAGTGCAACCGTTCGTTTCCTTCCTGATGGCAATTCAGAGAACACGTTCTTTTGGGTTGAGCGTCAGATCATCAAGCTGCCCTTCAACGGCGTCAAGGGTGATCCTAACGTAAAGCAAATCACAGTTCAGGTTCCTTGCGTAGAAATGTATGGTGATAACTGTCCAGTTCTCGCAGAAGTTCGTCCTTGGTACAAGGACGACACTCTTAAGGACCTCGCTAACAAGTATTGGAAGAAGCGTTCTTATATCTATCAGGGCTTCGTTCGTCAGAATCCTATCGGTGACGATGCTACCCCTGCTAATCCGATTCGTCGTTTCATTATCTCTCCGCAGATTCAGACTGTCATCAAGGGTTCTTTGATGGATACGGAGATCGAAGAATTGCCGACTGACTATGTTCGTGGTCTTGACTTCAACATCAAGAAGACTAGCAAGGGCGGTTATGCTGATTACTCGACTTCTAACTGGTCACGTAAGGAATCTCCGTTGACCAAAGCTGAACAGGCTGCTATTGAAGCACATGGTCTGTTCAATCTTGCTGACTTCTTGCCGAAGAAGCCTTCTGAGGCTGAACTTCGTGTTATCAAGGAAATGTTTGAAGCATCGGTTGATGGTCGTCCGTATGACAATGACAAGTGGGGCGCATACTATCGTCCGTATGGTCTTGCTGCTCCTGAAGGTGCATCGTCTGCATCTTCGGCTCCGACTGCTCCAGCAACAATCGTTGCAGAAGATGATACTCCTCCGTTCGAAACTTCGGAACCGGTAGTTGTTCCTAAGGCACAGTCTACTTCAAGCGACAAAGCCGCTGATATTCTAGCCATGATTAAGGCTAGACAGAATAAGGGCTAATGGATTGGGGGAGGGAAACCTCCCCCTTTTCTTGCAAGGAGTAGGGCCATGACATTACCAGATGAAAGATTCAGAGCATTAAAGCAAAGCAAGAAATTGCTAGAAGAACTTTGTGATCCGGGCAAGACGCCTAGGACCCCAAGTATCATTCGTGACCGTGCCCGTGGGATTCTGAGACATTTTCCAACAGACTATGACTTAGATCAACTCGCAAACAATAGTCCCGAACTACTTGACAAAGTTGCATTCTCTGATAGAGTTTTGAAACAAGTAAACAGATAGGAACACAATGACAACTAAACCATTTGATATTTCGAAATTTCGAAAGGGTATCACTAAGGCTATTGATGGTCTTAGCATCGGGTTCAATGACCCAACAGACTGGGTGAGTACAGGCAATTATGCACTCAATTATCGTATTAGCAATGACTTTAACAAAGGCATTCCTCTTGGTAAAGTTACTGTCTTTGCCGGAGAGTCAGGATCAGGAAAGTCCTACATCTGCTCAGGAAACCTAGTACGTCACGCACAGCAACAGGGCATCTATGTTGTTCTTGTTGACAGTGAAAACGCACTT
>Ga0209087_1000193_pt1 | contig 39452 bp, 54 predicted proteins | sample S_130805_EF_Meta_FD_187321 | JGI IMG/M metagenome (GOLD analysis project Ga0209087, IMG submission 187321) | Freshwater microbial communities from Lake Simoncouche, Canada to study carbon cycling - S_130805_EF_MetaG (SPAdes) (version 2) | ecosystem: Environmental > Aquatic > Freshwater > Lake ... | reverse complement strand
GTGTGGTTCCCCCTCGCCAAGGACGAGATGGCCCGCATGAAGAAGATAGTCGCTATGGCTAAGTTAGACCAAATCGCAGGGCGCATAATCCCTGATGACAACGGTGTTCCTTTGCCTATTGACCCCGAAGCCGCACGCCCATATTGGAAGTGTGACTACTGCTCGTACAAAGACTTGTGCGTGGCAGACGGAAGTGGTATCGTAACCATTAACAATCGAAAGGACAAATAATGAAGTCAGAACAAATCAATGAGTTGGCAGCCGCACTAGCCAAGGCGCAGGGAGAGTTTTCCGCAGTCCCCAAGGACAGCACAAACCCCTTCTTCAAGTCGTCTTACGCCGCACTGCCAGAGGTAGTCAAGACCGCTACGCCGGTCCTTGCAAAGTACGGCCTAGCCGTGAGTCAGTTCATCTCCGTAGATGACAACGGCAACGATGCGCTGATGACCTACCTAATCCACTCTTCAGGTCAGTACATCGCTCACACGATGAAGTTACACTTGATTAAGGACGACCCACAGGGTCAGGGTTCGGCAGTCACCTATGCACGCCGGTACTCATACATGGCGGCTCTAGGTCTGGTTGCAGACGTGGACGATGACGGTAACGCCGCTAGTCAGCCACAGGCACAGCGCACCTACGTTCCCAAGGCCGACAAGCCACAGTACGAAACCAAGGCTGGCGCAATCACACAGGCTCAGAGCAAGGCTTTGTACGCCATCCTTAAGGGACGTGGCAGGGAAATCAAGGTAGAAGTTATTGAGCGTTGGGGCAAGGCTGAGAAAGAACTTACCGCTCAAGAAGCCTCCGCATGGATTGACGAACTCAACACTGCCGTACCAGAGGGGCACGAAGCGTTTTAATGGTCAAAGTAGTAGTGGACCACAAGCACGAATGGTATATCAACCTATCCAAAGTAGGCCCTGATATGGTGTTCTGCATCTGTGGTGATAAGTTCACACCCGATAACCAACAGTTCCGTTATCTGGGACAAATACCAAGGAAGTTTCAATGACAACGATTATAGGAATTACAGACGGGCGCACGATGGTACTGGCTGGCGACAAGGTTGCCAGTGACGGGGCTACCAACGTTGTATCCCTAACGCCCAAAGTGTACCGACTAGGCGACAGCGTAGTGATTGGCTTTGCTGGCTCCTGGCGTGGCGGGGAGATTGCTGTAGAGGCTGTGAATAGCCTTGAGGTAGATGGCCCTGACTGCAACATCACCGACATGACAACCGCTATCGCTGAAGCATGGCGAGAGGCAGACTTTAAGAACGATGACACTTCGTTCCTGATTGGCTATAGCGGTCAATGGTTTGAGATTCAGTCGGACCTGGGCCATGTGGAAATCTGGGGAGACTACCACGCCATCGGCAGTGGGTCACAGTTTGCCCTTGGTTCCCTCTACACTTCAAACGATGGCCTAACGGCACGTCAGCGTATTGCCTTAGCGTTTGAGGCATCACACAAATGGACGGGCACAAGCGCAAGTTACAATGTCGTGGAGGTGACAGAATGATTGATAGAGTAAAGGACATCGCAGAGCGAGGGATGGACCGTATGACCACAGACGACTTTATGTGGCTCATTGAAGAAATCTACGACCTGCGAGATGAGATAATGAATTTAGAGAGAGATAAATAATGGCTTATTATGTTTGGCTGAACGATGAACACCAAGAGATAATCAACGGGCGACAGTGGCCTATGGAAATAGGGGAATGGACTGAGACAGTCATTAGCCCTATCGTCCACAAGAAGGGCTGGCAAGTAGTCCCTGGCTCTCACGTCTGCGAGAATATCCCGTGGCGTTTCCTTCCTGCTTCCCTGTATCGGGTAGAAGTAGAGGGCGAGGAGAGTCGTGACGGGGCGCAGTCATCTTGGGAGCGGGCACGCCTAGTGGAGTGCTACGGCACGCTCTTAGAGGACCAAGCCGTAGAACTTTCCTTAGCATGGTCCTCCGCTATTTTGGCTCACTATCAGCACCCTACCTATTACCGTGGCCCTGATGATGTGGCTAAGTTGGATAGCCTAGTTCGTGTGGTAGATGAGGCCCACAAGTGGCACGCAAAAGAGACTGACAAAATCCCCACAGACAGGGCAATCCGCACCGGAAACTTGCCAATGATTTACATGACCAAGACCCTTAAAGCAGCCTCAGCACCAGACCCGTTGCTCAAGTGGGTTTATGCGCTTTACATTCCCTCTGAAGTAAGGAGCAATCCGCTAAAGTTGGAATTAGCCAGAGTGCTAAGTGAAAGGTTGCGTAAGTGAGACAAATCAAATGGAAGTGTCCCCGTTGTAAGCAAATCGTGACAGCGATAGCCACAGAAGTAGTACATCGTTGTCCGTCAGACAAACAGAAACTAACTTCATTTCAAAAGGAGCCTGATGTTCAGCCTTAACGCAGATGCCCTAATCGTCATCATCAATGCCCTACTCTGGGCGGCGCATGACACACGGCTACCAGAGACAGAGCGGGTTATCTACAAGGACTTAGCCGACAAGTTGGCTCCCCTTGTGCCCGTGCCAGAACCGGAAGTACCTAAATTGGAGATTATAGGTGACTAATGAGACTCATAACGGCCCTCATCACCAGCCTTGCGCTGTTTGTGATGCCCTCGCACACCCCGAAGAAACCTATTACAAGCCCTACACATTCAGCGTTGGCGATTACTTCAACTACATCAACAACTCTAGTGGATTCACTAACCGTATCGAAATGGGAGAAGGTGGCATGGTGCGAAACCCACGGCGATTGGAAGATGAGCGGTTTGACCTTCGCAGGTGGGCTAGGGATATCCAGAGTAGTCTGGGAAGAATATGGCGGGCTACAATTTGCGCCGCATCCAGGTTTGGCAAGTAAGGAAGAGCAAGTGTATATCGCTACCCGTATTAACAGCAGTGGATATGTGCCTGACCAAAACGGCTGTGAAGGAGGCTGGTAGTGAAGATTATTAACTTGACCAGAGAACAATGGATACGCTACGGGGTGGAGCATGGCTATGCCTCACTACCATTCTGTGAAACCCACGATGGAGGCCCTATCGCTGATTCCGAAGGCGAAGCCTTTGAGCAGGGTGGCGACCCGTGCCTAGTCTACATGCGTGTAGGCAACGAGGCTGAGTGGGAAACAGACGGTCTTGGCTACTTGGAGTTAAATGATTGACAATCTCTACAAATGCTAGTACAATACTAGTATATGCGTAGAGACTTGGCAGCGTGCTTGGGGCTAGACCCTAACCTGTTCGTTCGGTACGACCCCGACACCTTCCAGGAGATTGACCCCGACCCCGACATTCAGGCTGTCTGTCAGACCTGCGCCATCATGGACGATTGTAGGGAGTTTGCCATCGCCAACTTTGAGGAGGGCTGGTGGGGTGGAACTTCATTCCGCAATCGTGATAGGATAAGGCGTAAACGGCGTGAAGCGAACTCCACTCAAACGAACTAAGGGGCTCAATCCCGTTAGCAAGAAGCGTAGGCGGGAGGCTCCTGTCCGTCGTGAACTTGTGAAAGCACAGTTAGACTTAATCCCATTTTGTGAAGCATCTCTCCTGGGTGTCGGCTGTGACTTCACGGCGGTAGATGTCCACGAGATTATTCCCAGGGGGCGCAAACCGGGGGCACACCTCATTCCCGATTTGTATACAAGCCTTTGCCGCAACTGCCATTCTTGGCTCACGGCTCACCCCGATTGGGCAACCCGTCACGGCTTTATGCTCACGGCAACAGCCTCAGAACTAGACATAATGCTGGCGAAAGGGATACGGGATAAGTACGACTGCCCACTACCTGCCACTCTCCGGCACACCTGCGAGAAAGACCACAATGACAACTAAGAACAAAGCCAAAGGCTCACAGTACGAGCGAGACATCGTAAAGGCTCTCAATGAGGCTGGCTTCCCAAAGGTAGAGCGTATGTACGGGGCTGGCAGACAAGACGATAGAGGCGATATCAGGGGGCTAGAGGGGTGGACGATAGAGGCTAAGAACCACGCCAAGATAGACCTACCCACCTTCCTGTCCGAACTCAAGGTTGAGATGGTCAATGCCAAGACCCGTTTCGGGGCGTGCCTAGTCAAAAAGCGTGGCAAGGGCGTGTCCGAAAGTTATGTTGTAATCCCGTATGATGTATTGCTCCTACTCCTAAAGGAAACTAATGCTTAGTCCCGTACAAATCCATAACGAAATAGAGCGTTGCCTATCAGACCTAGAAAGTCTTGTAGAGGAAATCCGTTCCGCTTCCATCGAACAGGCTAGGGCAGATAACGCTTACAAGTCTGCGTTCAGCCAATCCCGACTAAAGGCACGGGCTACGGCTCTCTCTAAGGTCACGATAGACCAGGTGGAGGACTTAGCCAACGCTCAAACTTCAGAACTGCGCCTCACCAGCACTATCGCCACCAACAACCTAACTACCCTGCGAGATGTTTTGAGAGCCACACAAGCCCGATTAGACGGCTTACGAACCCTTGCCACATCTCACAGAGTAGCCGGTGGTTAGTCAGAGGTAAGTGCCCAGCCCCTTACTTCCCAATCGGCAGCCTCAACCGTGAATCCGGTTTCGCTTTCAATCGTTCGTAAGGCGATATCCCTAATCTCCACCTCATCTTCAGAGGTAGTCCACACCGTAGTGCTAATGGTCACATAGGGGTACACAAAAGTGACTCGGTATTCATTCTCCATTAGAACAAATCTCCACAGTCATCACACAGACAGTCCGGCTCATCTTCGATACCGATAACGGGCTGATATCCCGTAGGGTAAGTCTTGCCGTAGCAAGGCTCACAGAGCGTGTCAGGCTCCCGTCCACACCCAAAGGTACATCTTTCAGCCTTACGGCACGGCTCACAGGCGAACCTAAAGAATCCCGTGACTGATAGGTAGGTAGTCATTAGTCCACCACATCACAGTCTGCGCAGATATAGGCGTTAGGCTCATCAGGTGCTCTAAAGGCGGGGACACGGTTCACATACTTACCGCTACCCCACTCCACGCTCCGTAGGCAGATAAAACAGACTTCTACAAACTCATCGGTGAACATCATACCTCCACCTTTACTAGCGTAGGTTGCCCGTTAAGTCTCACCAGCACGGCATCGTCCATATCCATACCATCGTGAGGCACATCGTCACTCCACCAAAAAACGGTATCGCAAATCTCCACAGGCACATCTACAAAAAAGTGAGGAAAATAACCAACATAAGTACCAAACTCTACCCCCGTGTCGTTATATCGTGCAATAACAGGGTAGAGCATAATCTCTTGCGTATCCATTAGTCCTCCTCCACAATCTCTGCGTAGCAGTCACTAAAGTCGTAGTCTTTCATAGCCAGCCGTGCGTGGTAGATAGCGTCATCAGCCTCCTCTGCCATCACCTCAACCTCCGCCATAAACCTCACGGTAATCCAATTAGTTCCGTCAAAATCCTTACTCATTATTTCTCTCCTTGTGTTAAGTATTCATTTACTACATCTGTAATCACATCACCGATACGGCTCTGCAAGTGTTCGCTTTCGCCTACTGCTCCATCTGCTAGGGCGATAGCCTCATTCCATTCTTCCTCATCCAAGATAGTAGGGTCAAGTGAATTCTCAACCCATTCCCTATCCCACCATAGGATTACAAGTTCATCATCAGGCTTGTAGTTTGTCTCCATCATTTTGATTACGTCTGATACTTTCATTACTTTCTCCTTTTCTTATCCAAGATAGACATTATCTTAGTTGTTGCCAGCATAGCCAGCGTTGCCGGTACTGCACTTACCAACATCTCTTTCAGGTGTAGCACCGTTGCATAACTATAACAGTCCTCACACCACATCACATTATCCATTCGTAGGGTCAGGTGGCGATAGGTCAATGCCCACACCCCAAATCCTACGGCTAGTCCGGCGTACAATCTCCCGTACTTAATCATTTTTTTCTTTCTTTCTATCCCTTCAGGTAGGGCAGGGGATTGCTCCCCCACCCTACTGCCCAAAGGAGATTAGGCGATTTGTTGTACCTTGATAAAGGCGTCCGTTTCAATTTCTGCCAATTTGACAATTGCTTCTTGGCGAGACTTCTGCTCCTTCTCTAGTGCCATAGCGATATAGCCTTCAATCATAGCCTTGCCCCGTTCGATAGCGGTTTCCACCGTACCAAATCGGTTTTCGTTTTTCTCCCTCTTATCGTTGCCACTACCCAACGAAAGGTAAAACCCCTCATTGTCACATACCCACTCAATCGTAGGCGTACCGTCAAGTGAGATAAAGGGTACGGGGGCAATAGTCACATAGGATAGGTACACATTACGCCCCTCCTGATGTGCCTCCCACTTAAATCCATACTGCCCACAGACTAGTACCGGCGTGTAGGGGATTGGCTCCCTTTCGGTGTATTCCCTCAATCGGCGTACCGATGAATCGTAGTAGTTTTTATTGACTGCCCAACGCTCCGATACCTTAGCCTCTAGAGCATTGACGGTGCGAGTAATCTTATTCTTGATACTTTTCCGCTCCCATTCCTCCAAACTGTCAATATTGATACCCTTTAGTGCGGTCACGATTTCCGAAAGTTTAGGGGCTAGGAAAGTAAGGGTACTTCGGTCATCGTTCCACAAGGCTCCCTGATAGGTGACTCCACCGATACCTTTAATCAATCCCAAGTACCGGCGAATTATCTCCGATTGCCCCGTAGTCAGGTACACTTCAATTTCTAGCGTATCAAATTCCGGCTTTTTGTATTCTTCATTCTTGTCAAACATTTTAATACTCTCTTTTCTCTTTTTGTTTAGACTTCCCGTTAGGGCTATCTCCTGTATACCTACAGTAGTCTAGCCTATCGGTAAAGTCAAGTCAATCTTTGTGAACTTTTTCACAAACTCCTGTTAGTTATTCCTAAAGTAGTAGCCGTTTTGCTCCCAATAGTCGTGGCGCAAATCCCGCCCAAACTTTTCGTAGTCAAAATAGTACCGTAAGTTTTCGGGCATTCCGTCAAGCACACCGATATTGTCTACCAATTGCTCCGCAAATTCGGTGTATGAATCATACTCCCCTTCGTAGCACCCCTCTGCCTCGTCAATCAATTCCCGTAGGTCAATATCTGATACGGTGGCGATGTTCTCATAGTAGGCGCAAATCATTCCCACGTCCTCGCCCATCTCCTCAAGGCATAGGGCTAGGATTAGGGATTGCTCTCCCGTAGTCTTGCCCTCTAATACCGTGTAGGGGATAACTCCGTCCTCTACAAACTTTGATACGTCCATTTCATTCTCTCTTTCGTTAGGGTTAGTTTTCTAACCTATTTTTAGATTACTACGTTTTATTTTTAAAGTCAAGTCAATCCTTGTGATACTTTTCACAACTTAGTCTAGTTTCACTCCACTAGCCCGTGTCCAAATTTCTCCGGTTCCGGTCAATGGGGTAATCTTAAAATCCATTTCTCCAAATCTCATTCTTGCATCTACTACCGTCACCATCACGCCTAGCCCGTTGATACGGTACTCCCCGTTCTTGCCTAAGTGTTTTGCCAATTCCGTAGCGGTCATACCGTTGTGTTCTTTGTCCGTAGCGTGTTGGCGTAGCGGTAAGCGTCAAGTTTACTAGAAAACTCAATTCCACGAACGAACCAAGTTCGAGTTTTGCGACTGTAAATTGTTCGTACTTTATCCATTTTCATTTCTCCTCCTAGTTAGATACTACTTCTAGGGTAATGCTAACCGCTTTACCGTCAATAGGTGAAATCATTTTACTTACATCTACCAATTCATAGTCACCGTCTAGAAATTGTGCTAATCCCTTAGCCATAAAACTAACGGCTACATTCCAATTCTCCTGACGTAGCGTTAGGTATAGACTTTCGCCAATTTCGATTACGCCCACGTCCTCCCAGTCGTTCTCCGATAGGTACTCTACCATTATTTCCTTTTCGGTCATTTCTGATTCCTTTTCTCTTTTTTGGGTCGCCCCATCTCTCATTTATAAACTTACTACGTCTAATTCCTAAAGTCAAGTCAATCCTTGTGAAAGTTTTCACAAACTCCCGTATGTTTTACGTGAAACAATTACCCCCATTCCTCCACTTCGTCTATGGCGTAGGCGGGGTAGTTCCCGTTGTATGATATCGCCTCTTCGAGTGAATCGTACCAATATCCGCACGTCATCGGCTAACCGCCTCGCCCGATAGCCCCCACGCCCGCTTAACTAGATTCTGTTGCCGGCTAGTGGTGGTGCTGTATTTCGTGGGGTCGTAGTAGTGAATCACGCCGTCTAGCGTTGCCATTGCAATTGTGGTGTTGTAGGAAATCACCCGATATTCCTTTCCATTCTCAATGACTGCCCGCATAGAGTTGCCTTTAAATGGGGTCATGCTCTTCAGCATATCTTCGATTTGTCGGTAATTCGCTTGCATAATTCCTCTTTCGTCTGTCTCTTCAGTACGGGGAGACTATCCCCCGTAGACGCCTTACGGCGTTTCGACTGTTTCACGTGAAACAATTACCCCCTGCGGTGGGTATCGCACAAGTTGTAGCCCTCTTCCACTTTCGTTTCGTTGCCGTCCTCATCGGGGGTATCTCCTCCCCTGACAATGTCCAGTATACACACCCCTAGCCCCCTGTCAAGTCAAAAACACTAGAAATGTTTTCTTTATTTAGAAATGTTTTCTATTAAATACCCCGAAATAGGAGTTTTTCTGTATGCCCCGCAAATCTGTTTCGAGGGTAAAGCCCTAGGGGAGGGGGGTCAGGGGCTTAGAGGGCGAATTAGCCCCCTTTCAGGGAATGGCGAACAAGTGTTCGGGTGATAGAAATTAACTCTAGACTATGGGTCTAGACTGTCAGTCCAATCGGCGCCAAACCCCTGGCAGCGAACAAGTGTTCGTTATCTCCTATGGAGGGGAGAGTAATAGAAAGTAGTTCTAATGTATTGCTAGTGACTTAGTAGCATATGTATTCACAAGCGCACTAGTGGAGGGTACAGATTCACAAGGTCACAAGCAGAATAGAAACTAATTCTAATTGTACTAATGGTTCAAAATGTATGGATAGCCAATGCATTCCTCCTAATCCCATTGCATTACTAGCATTTCTCCGCACAAGTTCACAAGCAACACCTACAATTCCTAGTGGTTTAGTAGTATTTCTGACGGGGGGTATGCCTTGAGGGGGGGTATGTATGTGTATGTGTATCACCGTAACGAGAATGTGTCATAACACACCCATACTTATACTCTTTGGACCTAGGAGACACCCTGGGGGTTAGAGAGCGTTAGAGAGGCGTATAGGGGCCTCTGAATGGACTACAGAGTTACTTAGACTTACGGTAGTATCGGAGCCAGCGCCAGGCTTGGAAGGCTCGCTTAAGTGCGCCGGGGGTCCTGGGTAATGGCATGGTACCATGATAGCAGATGTGGTATCAGATACGATACCGTTTATTGGCTAGTTTCGTGCCACACGAAATCGTACCTAAGTTGGTACAATAAACCTGTCTGTCAAGACTATACCGTTATTGGTATGGTTGCGCCACCCGGATGTCTAGTAGGTCGTCATAGTCGCACATCTCCCTGCCGGTATCACAGTGGTACCACACAGGCTTGATGTTATAGGTGTTGATTGGCTTTCCGCAGTTTTTACAGAGACTCATCGGCTAATCCAAATGCACCAGATAGCAAATACCATCAGCGCAGACCAGACAGCCCAGAAACCCTGCAGGTCGGTCATAGTTTCTCTCCACACATAGGGCAGTAAACGCACTCGGTTCCTTGCTCGTAGTTTTGCCTGACGTTGGTGATACGGCCTTTATCTCTAATCTCCTCAACCAGATAAATTGTCCAGTAGGGAACGTGCTTGCACTCATCTGTGGGCAGCACGTCAGAAGTGGCACTTGCACGGATATCTGATGTGGTTTTGTCCACTTCTCCCCCACTTTCAGTTCTCTCACGCCATAGGTACTCAGCGTAAGTTTCTTCCTCAGTCATCACAGGTGCAGTTGCTAGGGGTATCTTCTGCGCCGCACTCGTCACACCACCAGGGGTCGGGGTGTTCCATGGTCCAATCGGTGTAAAGTACATCTTTCATTGTTTCTCCTTTGTTAGTAACTCGAAGGCTTTGAGGGCGTGGGCCTCACTCCAAAAGTAGTAGGTTTTCCTGCCGATGTCAAATAGATACCGGCCCAAGGGGTCCCTGCTCAGTTTTGCCACGCTTCTTGCCATGCTGGATTGTTTTCCTGTCTGTATAAGTCAAGGGCAATAATGGCGTAAGTTGCCAAATCCAAAAGGCTATCCTCAACCGATTCGTTTATCAACGCCTGGTCTTGTGAGAACTTCTGGAGTCGGCGCATCTTGTCATTTGCCCGCACGATTGTCCCTACCCAACCTGGAATACCGAAGTCCTCGGACGCTCGCACGTTTGCATAGGGGTCAGATACTCTACCATAGTCTTGCTGCTTCTTGTCGTGCAGTTCCTCAATCTCGTCCAAAATGGCAGTAAATGACATGTGGTTACTAGTCGTCACTACCTTGCGGGCGTTTTTGCGGTGTTCCGGGTCGAACAGCCAATCCTCAGCAGCAGGCTTTACTGTCAACTTGGAACCGTCTTGGATAACGTTCCAGCCACAGTCCTCCAGCGCCTTGATGATTTCTAGGCGGGTTTCTTCCTCGCACTCAGGGCACTCGTCATCGTAGAGATGCCCCATTAGAATACTTGCCCGGCAGTCTGGGCCATCAGAGCGGCGCTGAAGCGAAGGCTTACGCCCACCTCGTCAGCAATGATTTCCACCTTGCTACGCTTGGCTCCGTCATCAGCAGTCCATGAGTTCTGCTTGAGTCGTCCAATAACCATCACACGGACTCCCTTGGAGACTGAGTTGGCTACGTTCTCTGCCGTGGTGCCAAAGCACGTCACGTCAAAGTAGGACACCTCTTCCTGCTCTTTACCGTTCTTGTCGTTGTACTTACGATTCTGGGCAATCGAAAAGTTCAATACTGCGTTACCTGTACCGGCGAACTTGAGTTCGGGGTCACGGGTAATGTTTCCAACCATTGATACTGACATACACATTTCCTATCTCTGCTGACACGCTGCCGCCTGGTCAAGTTAACCAGACGACAGCACAGTTTTGCAGTGTCGTTGCCGTTGGACTTTCCTCCGGCTCTGTAACTATACACGCTCCGTATGACATGTCAAGCCTTTTTTGTTATCGTTTTTGGCGGCCTCAGAATGTAAGATTTGGCATTTAGTTAGCATGGCTAAGTATCGGGTTTGAGTAGGCCCTGACTATGCGCTTGACACGGGTTTCGATTTGTGCTAGGCTCCAACATCAAAAACAACAGTAGTCAGTAATCGAAGATTTCCTGCCTACTTAGTAGTTAAGTTAGTTATATAAAAATACCACCTCGTAACACTACTCGTTTAACTTTCTACACTGGCACGCAGTCTGGTTTTGCCCCGGCGCACCCCAAGCAAATCAACACACGACTACAATGGGTGTATGGACAAACAGGAAGCACAACTCATCTTCGAAGCATTGGAAAAGATTTCGCTGTCGCTCGCCCTGCTGGAAGAGAGGGTCGCTGAGTTGGCGGCGTTGGCTGAAGAGTCAGGGTATACTAACGCTGACTACGACCTGTAATTTTCTCTATATTTTTTTGGACCCCAATGGCGATAACCGCAATTCAAAGGCAGAAGTACTGGACGCTTCGTAACAATGGCTACTCAATGGAGAAAGCAGCAAAGCAAGCGGGCTTCTCCCGTAGCACTGCGGCCCGACTGGAAAACACTACAACGGGGGGTCTTGCTAAGACGGAACTCCTTATCGCTAAGAACGAAGAGGACTTACCGGGTCCCATCAAGCATGAGGACTTATCATCCGAAGCGGCTAGGGCCTTGGAGGACTTTGCTTATTTTCAACGCCGTTACTTTGGGCGTATTGCTTATCCTTGGCAGGTAGAAGCCGCTAACCGCATCGCAGCCTTTCTTGACACGCCCTTTGAAGAGTATGTAGTAATCAACGCCCCTCCGGGCGCTGGTAAGACTGCCTGCTTCGTACACGACATCCCCGCCTGGGTGACTGCTCGCAATCGCAACATCAGAGGTATGATTGGGTCTAACACAATGTCGCTGGCAAAGCGCAACGTGCTACGACTACGAAGGAGCCTTGAGCGTGTTATCCCTGAAAAAGCAGACCCCACGTTACTACGGAAGGGTTCAGCCTTGGATGCCGAGTCCACTATGGCTTTGGATTTTGGACGTTTCAAACCTCTTGATAGAGAAATGTGGACATCCGATGGTTTCATTGTCATGCAGTATGAAGATGCGGGTGCAATCTCTGAAAAAGAACCAACGTGGTCGGCCTACGGAATGGACACTGCCTTCATCGGTGGACGATACGACTTTGTTATCTGGGACGACCTTGTGGACCCACGCAAACTTAGAAGCGTGGAACAGAAGGAAGCCCTGCAAGACATGTGGGTTGACGTGGGTGAAACTCGACTGGAACCAGGAGGACTACTTATCCTTCAGGGACAGCGCATTTCCTCAGACGACCTTTACCGCTACGCCCTAGACATGACTGCCCCCTCAGACGATGAGGAAGAAGAGGGCGAGGAAGAGTACATTGAACGGCTCAACACAGCAGACCGTTTAGACAAAAAGTATCACCACATTATTTTTAAGGCCCATTACGAGGACCGATGCGAGGAGGACCATGGCAAAAAAGCCAAACCGTACCCCGAAGGTTGCCTGCTGTCCCCCAACCGACTGCCTTGGCGCAAGATTCAGACGCTACAGGAAAACCGTGGTGAACGTTTTAGCGTTATTTACCAACAAGAAGATACTGACCCGTCAGAAGTCCTGGTACCGAAGGCTTGGATTTATGGCGATGGGGATTACCCAGGTTGCCTAGACAAAGAACGGGACCGACTTCAGATACCCAAGGGACTGAACCCCAACGACTGCATCTCTATTGCTACGGCTGACCCCAGTCCCACAATGTTCTGGTCGGTACAATGGTGGATTTATCATCCTGAATCAGAGCAGCGATTTTTGATTGACCTTGTTCGTCAGAAGATGGATGCCCCAGACTTCTTGGACTACATCCACGACAGCCGTGAGTATGTGGGCATTATGAACGAATGGCAACATACCAGTGATGCTTTGGGGTTTCCCATTACCACTTGGATTGTTGAAGCCAACGCTGCTCAAAGGTTCCTACTCCAGTATGACCATGTGCGCCAGTGGCGTTCCAGGCACGGTGTTGACATTATTGCTCACACTACTTCCCGCAATAAATCTGATGCAGAGTATGGCGTTGAGACAATCGCCCCCCATTATCGCTTTGGTAGGGTAAGATTACCATACAGAAATGAAGGCAAAATCATCAGTATGAAACTGATTGATGAAGTCACGCATTACCCGTATGGCAGAACGAACGACTGTGTTATGGCGCAGTGGTTCTTTGAGTGGAACCTGCCAAACATATACACACCCACCCACGGGCGTAAGTCTGTGGCGTGGCGACCTAGTTGGTTGAGGGCCAAAGTTTGATTACTGCAGAACAAATTGTCACCCTTTATCAACAGCGCAAGAAGGACCGTAGCCCTTACATTAACCAGATGGATGACGTTCGCCGTCATTACAACGGTGATGTCGTAGTCCCACTCCCTGAACTAGACGATATGGAGAAGCCCGCCGTGGCTAACCTAGTCGCTCAGGGTATCGAACAGTTCTCTATGCGTGTGGCTTCCGTCATGCCAGACGTGTCTTTCCCGGCCCTCCGCCCTGGCATCCAAGCCTCTGAGGATAAGGCGTACCAGCGCCGCATGGCAACTAAGGGCTGGCTGGACATGAACAAAGCCACCATGAAGATGCGCCGCCGTGCCCGCTACATGACCGCCTACGGTTGCTCCCCTGTCTCCATCTCCCCAGTTTCACTAGACTCACACGACAAGCGAGCCATCCCCTTCTGGCGACCACGCAACCCTCTTTCGACTTACCCCGCCCAGTCCTACGACCCAGACTCGATGGAACCGGATAACTGCATTTTTGTTGACAAGCGCAGCCTTGCATGGCTTCGTCAGACGTACCCCCAGCAGGCCAACGCTCTTTACACCGCTAAGGAAACTGGCGATGTTCTTATCAACATTTTGGAGTATGTAGATGCTGAAGAGACTGTTTTGGTTGCTATGGGTGTGGACCGGCGACCTGGAGAAAATCAAACTGTAGTCCAGTCGTCCATGCAACTTGTTCTAGAGCGCATCCCCAACCGGGCCGGTATCTGCCCAGTGGTCATGCCAGGACGCATCACCCTAGACCGCATGAGCGGTATGTTCGACCAGTTGCTAGGCATGTACCAGCGCCAAGCCAAGTTGGACTCCCTCGAAACCATCGCCGTGTTCCGCAGTATTTTCCAAGACGAATGGGTTGTTGCCAGCGCCAACTCTAACGGCAAGCCTCGCATTATTGAAGAAGCAGATGGTAAGCAAGGCCGCCGTGGAATCATTGAAAACGGTAACTTGCAAGTTGTCGGTATTCAGACCAACCAGGGCGTCCCTCTGGCCCTTGACCGTCTGGAGCGGGCACAACGCTTGACCGCCGGTATCCCATCAGAGTTCGGTGGAGAGTCTGGCTCTAACATCCGTACCGCTCGCCGTGGAGAGATGGTTATGGGCAGCACTGTAGATATGCCTATCCAGGAACTGCAAGAGATTTTTGCTGCTAGTATGGAAGCAGAAATCCGGCGTGCTATTGCTTTCCAGAAGGCTTATCATGGCAGCAAACCAAGCCAATATGTTATGGGCACGTCCGGAGTCGTCACTCAGAAAGACTATGTACCCAATGAAGCGTTTGAAACCGACCTCTGCTATGTTAAATATTCCGTACCTGGGTCCGATGTCAACGGAATGGTCATCGCTATCGGACAGCGTGTTGGAACCGGCATCATGTCTAAGCAGACTGCCCGTGAAATGGACCCAGCGATTGAGGACCCAACCCGTGAGCGAGACCAAGTTGAACTCGAAGGAATCCGACAAGCACTACTCACTGGTCTAGAGCAGCAGGCTGCATCGGGTCAGTTGGACCCAGCCAGCATTGCCCGTATCGCCTCTATTAAGGCTACCGACCATGTTCCGTTGGAGGTGGCTGTTAGCCGTGTCCACGAAGAGATGCAAAAGAAGCAGGCTCAGGCACAGCAGGCTCAGCAACAAGGTCAGCCTTTTGCTCCGCCCGGACAAGAAGCCATGAACCCAGAGCAGCCAAACATGGTCGACCAAATGCCAGGTATGGCCCCACCCGGCATGCCCGGCGCACCCATGCCCGCCCCCGAACAAGGCCCGCAGGACCTAGCATCAATGTTGCGGAGCCTGCGTTCATCAGCGAACCAGTCACCCGCAGAACAGGCGTTAGGTCAGTGAGTTGGGTTACATCGTTATCGGGAACTGCTGGCGTTGCGAGCGTGAAAATGTTATACTCTACCCTGACCCCCTTGACGAAGAAGCCCTATTTGAGCAAGCAGTCTGTACTGCCTGTTTGTTTTACTTGCTGGATTTAGTAGAGGAAGTAGAAAATGCCTAGAACTGGACGTGGTGGAAAAGTAAGCGGCGCAGCCGGTAAAGCCTATCCCAACCGCTCTGACCTTAACGTGTCTGAAGATTTACCTATTGAGGCAGCCCCAGACCAAACTTACGGTAAGGCAGGGGAGCAGCGTGCCGCTCAACGGGCCATTCCCTTGCAGACACCTAACTCAATGGTCCCTGAAGTTGGCGAAACTAATGGCCCTCCCGTCAAACAGCCAATGCCACTGGGTTCTAACGGCCCTCAGCCTGGACCCATCACTGTCCCCACTATTGACCAGCAGGGTTCTGGTATTGACGCTATGCGGGATTACCTTAACACCCCACCTGAAATGGGTTTCGGTGGTGTTGTAAGCCAGGACCCAGACCACACTCGTTTGTACAATATTGCACAGTCTTTGGCTGACGGTCCCTTCTCGTCTAACGCTGTGCGTGACCTTGCTGAGTTTATGAAAACGATGGTCATGTAGTGGTAGAGCCAGTCAAGGTTGGAAGGGGTTGGTTACGACCAGCGCCAGGGCAGACTCAGGCTATGGGTGCTGGTGTCCAAATGCAAAGGCAGCGTGAACACAACCGCAAGCAACAAGAAGAACTTGACCAGTTACACAATATTGCTAAAGACGTAGCCGCCAACCTTACACAGCAGGCTTATCAGGATGCCCGCATCCAGCAGCAAGGCAACTTGCAATATCAAAAAACTTCGTTGCAGTTTCCCCTCAAGACAGAAGGTGAGACTTTTGGCGATAAGGTTAAAAAGTTTCTTACCGGTCCCGTTTTAGAGTTATTTCCTACAGCAACCATCGTCGCTGGCGGTGCTGGAGTGGACACTTTGGCCCCCTCGCAACGTGACCCTTGGACTAAGGCTGCTTATCTTCCAGACCAATACAAATATCAAAACACTGAAGTAGCACTTGGGCGTGCGTTGGCCGCTCACCCAGAACTTATTACCAAACCCTACCTTCTTATGACTGCGGCATTGTCTGACATGCAGGCGCATGATGTCAAGTACCTTGCCACCATGGACGACATGATGAAGATTTACGCTACAGCAATTATGTCCGATGACGGATTAAAAAATGCGTCTGAGTCAATGTACAAACGAATTATGGCTAGCCCCGGTGTTCAAATGGCACAAGGTGTCGGTGGCGGAGTTCAAAAGGTAATTGAATTTACAGGGGAATTGCAAACTGACCTCGAAGCAATCCTGGCAAGCGCAGCAGGAAGAACCGTAGAAAAGGTAGGCGGCGGTAAAGGCATGCAGCCAGCATCGCTCAACATCTCCGGTGGCGAAGGAGTATCGTCAGCAATCTTTGGCGGCGCACAAACTGTTGCTAATGTTGCTGGTGGTATTTGGCGTAACACGGGCGAACATCTGTTTGGCATCCAACACGCCATCCGGACGGAGAGCAACATCCGCAGGACCCAAGGCGATGCTCAGGCCAATCTGTACCTTGGTACTTGGTTTTCTACAGCAGCGTTGCTTAACGCATCGGGCAAGGGTTTTGCCCTTGCTCTCAAGGGACTTGAAAAGACTGCACTTAAATCTACGCTTGAAAAGGCTGGGGTTAGTGGCGCTGAAAAAGCGACTCTTGAACAATTGCATATTCTTGCACAAGGAGCAAAACTTGGAGACAAGCGTTGGATGCGGCTTATCCAGGCTTCGCAAGATTGGCTTATGCACGCTTCAGCAAACACTGAAGTGCGAAACAAACTCATTGCTGCCTATGCACGCAAGGGTATGGACGAACCCATGCTTGGGCGCTATGGGCGAGAAGCATTGAATGTTGCGGAGGATGCTTCCGGCTCCGAATGGGCTGGTGCTTTTCTTAGCCGTAACCTTTCTCCTACCGGCAAGATTCTCAAGGACGTTTCCACATACGGCACACGCCACGCACACATTCCGCTTAACCTTGAACTTGCTGCTCAACTGGTCAGCAACACGAACGGTTTTGGTCTAGGGCACGAATGGGACAAATCGTGGGAAAAGACTACTGACGGCGAAAAATACATGGACCCGATTACCCATGCCCCCATTTCGTTTGGACGTGAAGTTGCTACTGCAGTAGGCGCAGAACCTAATACCTGGTGGTACAACATGGTCTCAGGTCCACTTGACTTTCTTTCGTGGTTTGCATTTGACCCCTTCCAGGCAATCCTTAACCCAATCAGCCAGACAAAACAATTGGAAAACACGGGCATGCTTAAGCGTGTGTACGGCGGTATCGGCATCCGTAGCGCCACTGATGTTTACAACCTCAACGCTCGTAGCCCTAAGTTTCGTGCTTTTGTCGACAAAGTAGTTGATATTAACAAGGAGGCTATCCCTCACCGTCTTGAGACTGCAGAGCGTGTAAAGAAAACTCGTTTAGAAACTATCGCCAAAAAAACTGCTGCAATGAAAAAGAAGGGTTTTACCCAAGCGCAGATTGACGCTCGCATTGCTGCTAGTAAAAAAATGCAACCTTTTACCGATGAGCAAGCGGCTGCGGCAGCCAGGAGATTAAATCCCAAGGCTTCCAGCATTTCTCGAATCTACAAAAACTTTCCAGAATTATCACACGCTGTACGCCCTAGCGAATTAGAGGCCGGAGAGAACTTTATGAAGTTGCTCTCAGAGGCGGAGTCTAAAGAAGATGTTGTAGAACTTTTTGCGTCAGTGGCAGAAGCGCACCAATACCTCAACACCTACCGTGCGCCTTCCTACAGCCGTTTCATGTCGTATAAGGACTGGGCCAGAGTGCAGGTCGAAGGACGCATTGAAGCCAGGACTGAAAAACTGATTGCCGAAGGCCGTTATGCTGATGCAGCGAAGTCGGCTATGGACAACAAGTTCTACCGCATGTTTACTAGCATGAAGCCTGTTTACTGGGATGAATATCGTAAGTTCTCTAACCGGGTAATCAAGATTGGCGACCCTAAGAGCCTCGACCTATTGGGCCGTGTCATGCGTGCCAGTGGTGTCAATCCACTGACCGCCGACCTTCTTGTCAACCGCCTTGCTATGTCCAACAGTTCCCTCGAATGGAAAACTGTTTACTGGAACTGGGCCAAGGACACGTTTAACCTTCAAGTTGAGTCGCAGTTGGCAGAACTTGTAGCCAAGGCCGGAATGACTCCCCAGGAGGCAAAGAAAGCCCGCAACCTTCTTTCTTCATCGTTTGGTCATGCGGTAGAAGAACTTGGCAACCCTTTCGGTGGTGGTGGCTCTCGTAACGTTTACTCTGGCGCAGATGTTAACAACATTGTTGATGCTAAGCGTCCCTTCCCATCTGGCGGGGAGATGACCGAAACTGCAGGTCTTGGTTCCATGCACGAACACTACCTTCCAATGTTTGACTACAACACGCTGGATAACATTGTCCGTGACGTTTCAAAGTATCTTAAGTCCAATAATGGGCGCAGGGAAATGATTGACGCAATCAACGACACGTTGGCAAAGCCTATCAACGACAAGTTGGCTAATGTCCAAAAGCAGATGAAGGCTGTTGAAGCCAATTACGTCAAGATGACCGGAGTTGCTGCAGCACCCCACACGAAAGACCCAGTGTGGCTAGACCTTAAGAAAAGGTCAGACCAACTTAAGGCTGACAAGGCCAAAATCCCGGATGACCAAAAGTTAATCAGCAACCCGGCATGGGTGGAAGTCCAAAGACGGTCAGAACAATTAGAAAAAGAGAAGGATGCATTTGCGGCTTCGGCTGTATCTAGCGACCCTGCCTGGCTGACGCTAAAAGAAGAGTCAGACAAACTGCGAAAAGATAAGAGTGACCTTATCACTGCTGCTACTGGCGACTACAAGTTCTACGAAGTTCCCGAACGGGCGCAAATGATGCTGTCCAACGGCGCTCATTACGTCCACACACAGGTTCGTCAGCGTTTGATTGACGACTACTTCCGTAAGATGGCGCTGTCCACTGGCTCGTTCTCAATGCGTGTATCAATATCTGAAGCCATCCCCAACGCTTTCCGTGTTGGAGTCAGCACTTACACCAAGGCTTCCTTGGGAAGTCACGTTGAGCGTGCCGCTCGTCAATACGCAAAAGATTACAATCGTGTTGTTAGCCTTGATGAAATGACGTACATCCAAAAGCGCATTCACGGCATGCTTACTTCTTTGACCAAAGAAGAGATTGATTTTTATGGCAAGAGTTTCCCTTCGGAATTAAAACGCTACACACGGCGCATAGAACGTGACTTTGTGAAGGGTCTTACTAGCGGTAAATCGTTTGACAAATTTGTAGAGCGCATGACTAAGGACGCACTACTTAATGGTTACTCTGTTGGCGGCTTGTCTGCTGACCACGCTGACGTTTACCAGGGTGGTAAGGACGCTATTGGTGCGCAGTTCCGGAACCTTGCTAATGGTCAAGGCACTGGTCACTGGGCGCAAAACTCAGAAATAGACACCGAAAGCCTTGCTGGTTTGGGCAAGGTATGGCAAGACATTGCTCAAGACCCTATGCAACGTACTACCGCCAGCATTCTTGACGACTACATGCAACCGTTGAACTTTCCCGGTGCCACTTTTCAAGAACGTCTTGACGCTGCAACAATCGAAATCAACAAAGTTACAAAGCAAATGGTTCGTAATAACCCTGGACTGTTTGATAACATGGACCGTGCCGCAAAAGGCAAATTGCTAGCAACTACTCGTGACCGTATCGCTGCCGAGATTTTAGCGGAAAACGGTCTTGCTGCTGGAACCCCTATCCGTGGACGTTTACTTGACCAACTTAAGGACCGTTTGCAAAAGGTTGACTCCCTAGAAGAATGGGCCAGCGCCAACATTCAGCACATCCTGTGGGCTAGCCATGGGCGAGGTTCCATGGGTGGTTTCTCGTTCCCCGACATGGGAGACCGTGTTTTCCACCGCCGTGTTCTTTCGATGCTTGGTAAGGGCGAGGCTCCTACGAAAGTTAACGAAGTAGAAAAGTTAATTATTACTCCCGATGCGGAACACGCCCGTGTCCTCCAGCGCATGAAAAGCAGTGCCAAAGAGGAAATTTTGCCGCCACGAGCAAAGGCTGAGAAGGGCGGGGAGCGACTGCGTTACCATGAAGTGCTTTACAACCCTTCCTCTAGATTCCACGACCAGTCTACGTTTGATGCGCTGACTGAGGGTGCTGAGACAATCCCTAAACTGATTGCAAAGCACAAGCCACGCCTTGCCGGTGTGCATGGAACAAGATGGCGTGGACGTGCCGGAGGGGGCAAAGCCACCGGCAAAAGAGCGCAGGGAGTCGCAAAGCGTTACGCCGACACTGGTGGCGTTGTCCACGCTTTGTTCCCAGACAAAATACCTGTGCAATCGGGAAAGCATTATGATGCCCCCAATTTTGTTGACCGTTTCTCAGACCGCCTTCACGACACTGTATCTCGCCGTGTCATTGACAGCGTTGCCCGCCGACCACTTTACGGCGTAGAACTTAACGCACAGTTGGACTTCCTGGAGCCATTGGTTAAGAGCGGCGCAATCACAGAGGACCTAGCGTTCTCTATCGCACAGTCCCGTGCTATCAACCAGGGCATCAAGTACGTCCACAACCCTCAAGACCGAATGGTGTTCGAACAATGGTCCAGGGCATACGCACCTTTCTGGTTCGCCCAGAACCAGGCTCTCAAGCGTATGGGACGATTGGCCCTGCAGAACCCAGCAGCGTTCGAGAAGTACATGCTATTGCAGTTGATGTTTATGGAGTCTGGTGCCCGAGGCGCTGAAAGCACTGGTTCCAACGGAACAATTGTTTTGCCAGGTTCTATGTTTGGTGGACGTGCGTTTACCAGTTTTCTTAAAACATTTGGGTTTTCCCCTAGTGGTAACGTTCCGATTGGTCTTGCTGGTTCACTGACATCCCTCAACTCAGTATTCCCATGGAACGACACCTCTGGTCTGCACACCGGAAGCCCTATGGCTATGCTGGAACACTTGCGACCACAGTTCGGCCCGCTAGTCGCCATGCCGATTAAATGGTTAGAATCAATCCGGCCCTACGGCATGCATGTTCCCTTTACCGACATTAACATTAGTACCCGTGGAATAAGCGAGAGTGTTCTTGGAGATGTCGGCGCAAATGTCGGAATGATGCACGCCGCCATCCCTAACCCCGCCTTCCGTGCTGTTGCAGGTTCGCTTTCGTTCATAGCGAGTGGTGGGCGTAATGTGAGCAGCGAATTGACTAACCCAATCTCTGCTATTCAGTACGGTCTTATTCCTCAATACTTTGCGGATAAAAGTAGTGAAATTATGAAAAAGGCACAGGCACAGGCAAAGAGGGACTGGAATAACCAGTGGGGCGGTCCAGAAGCAGCAGACCCCAACCACGAGGACTACAAGGACTACAAGAACTTTATTGCTGACGAAACTTTGTCCTACATAACTAACGGCTACGAGGACCCAAGTAACCCCAACCGTGGCTTTAAGGGAATGGCAGAATACATGAGTGACCCCATGGCCCGAGAAGCGTTGGTAAGGGACACCTCTATCGCCGCACAGATTGTTTACCTTGGACGTACTGCCATATCGTTCTTTTCGCCGCTATCAACCCAGGCTACACAGGTGCAGCCTGAACTGCAAAAGTTTATCCATGACCTTTACGGAACAAAGGGACAGACTCAGAAGATTATAGACCTCCTAAAAACACACCCCGAAACAATGGCGTTTCTTGTTGCTAGTCAAAGTTCTTCCAAACTTGGCATTCAACTTGATGCCAGCATCAACATGGGTATCTATCAGGAGCAGAACCAAGACCTCTTTAAGGACAGCAGGACGACTGCGGGCGTAGCAATGCTCCTTCCCTACCACAAGAAGGGGTCGGAGCGTGACTCCCATGTTTACAACTTACAGAAGGACATGGGGCTTCGTGCTAAGTACACGCCAGACGAATACATCAAGAACATTGCTCGCAAGTGGGGCAATGAATATGTGTTTGAATATTTGCCTCTAATGACCGAAGAGTTGTACGGTGGTGATGATACCCGACAAAGAGAACTTGCTGGGGAACACGCTAAACAAAATATTCCATGGGCAGAATCTCTGAATGAGGGCAATATTCACCGTAAGGCTGCATTTGCCTCGCTGGAAAATGTGCTGAATATTAAGGGAATTGAAAAGCGCCCAGGTCTTAAGGAAACAGTGCCGCTTGCACGCCAGTTAATCAGCGATTATCGTGATTACCAGAGCGACTTAGCCCAAGCCATGCCAGGAAACTTTGATGTTATTCAGGGTGAATGGCAACAGCACGTTGAAGCCTTTAGAAAAAAGAACCCCGTTGCCTCTGTCCTCATCGACAGCCTATTTAAGAATCTGAGCCTACGAGATGTCCGATAACCAGCCAACCCCCATTCCAGCAGAAGAACCAGTTTCGGATGTTCTGCATGACTTCCACGCACGCATGGCCCTGCAGGGCGTAGCAGACGACTATCAGGTTCCCATGAGTCAAGATGCTGTTCACGACTGGGTAACGGCGCATAGCGGAGCGAAGCATCAAGATGTCCTAAAAACGTTTACCGATTACATTAAGCCTATGGCCATGGGAATGTACCCAACGCTATCTGCCCAGATACAGCAAGGCATACCTGTGCGCTCCCTTATGGAACCGTATCGCTTGATAGCCAAAAACTTATTGGGAGAAGATGCGCAGATTGACTGGAGCCAACCCCATTGGAACAAGGCTTTAACGGGTAATGTTGACCCTGCTACCAACCGTGCTGCCCCTATGTCCATGGACCAATGGAGACAGCAATTGATGATTGACCCTGTTTATGGTTACGGGGAAACTGATGCTGCACAAATGGCAACGGAGTCTTTTCTTGATGAACTTAACCAAGCATTTCACCGACCTGGGGGTTTCCAATGACACTAAACGCCAGCACCAACATTGAATGGCTTGATGCTTATAAAAAGTCAAAAAACAATGAACTTCCTTCTGCGTTTCAAAACAACGCATCAGAGTGGTTTAGCGATGCAACCAAACAATGGATGATTGATGCCACCACAGCCAAAAACCTTGGTGTCAAACCAAATGCCAACGGCAAGTACTACGTTTCCGGCTCTACCCTTGCGTGGTTGACGCAAGCAATTAGCGACAGCACCGCCATAAACACCGTAAAGCCTTACAACAACGCCATTTTTGGTTTGCTTGTGGGGCAGTTGGCCGGTAAGTATGACTCATCGCAATCGCATTTGATTTCGTATCAGAGGGCTGCTCAGAATGGTAGCCCCGTAGAAGCAACTAACTTTCTTATTGCAGCACTAAATGACGTGATGCAAAATGGGCCTAAACTTTACGACCAAGCGGTTCGCAGTGCAAATCTTAACAATGCCGTTGACATGTCCAACTATTACAAATTGGTACCACAAAGAAGTACGGGTACTTCAAGCAGTTCTTCCGGCCCATCTGCAGATTGGAAACTAAGCCAGCGACAGCAGATTAGCGATTTTATGGGTTTTTGGACTGGCGCTAAAAATACTGCCGTGGCCGGTGAAATTGCTACCGCTATAAATAGCGGTAAGAGCGCATGGGAGGTTCAGCAAGCCCTCTATAAGTCCAATCCCAATGACCCCAAGAACACCTTGAGGACGGCTGCTGGCAGGTTTCAGGCAGCATTTCCCGCTTTGACCCAAGCAGCCAAACAAGGCATCCAGATAGCAGTCGATAGCCCGGCACAGTACATGCGCCTCAAGGACGACTACATCAACCAACTTCGCTCCTACGGGCTTAACACCATGTTTAAGCCTGGCGACTACGACCAAATGATGCTCAACCATGTCCTCCCATCAGACCTTGGTAAGTGGGCCAACACAGCCTATAACTCTTACCAAAATGCCCCCTCAGAGATTAAGCAAGCCCTTGCTAATAAGTGGGGCCTTAACGAGAGTCAAGTCATGGCTTACCTGATGCTTCCAGAGAACATCGGTGTTCAGCGTGTTGAAGATGACATCAAGGCGCAAAACCTCTACGTTGCCGGAAAGAGCGTTGGCGTAACAGAACCAGATGCCTACCGCCTAACAGGTCTTATGGACCAGGGCATGATTAGCGGTCAGCAGGCACAGCAGGCAATCCAGCAGGCTGCCCTTAACCAGAACCTCCAGCAGCAGTCATACGGTATGGATAACCAGACCACGGCTACTGCCCAAGACGTTATTTCGGCCACTACCCCAGAGTTCGCTGTTGACTCTGCAACGGCTGTAGCGGCTGCTGAAAAGGTCAGTCGGGCCGAGCAAGAGCGTGAGCAGGCATCCAAGGCTGGGGGCCAGATGGCGGCTACCCAGGCTGGCGTTATTGGCGCTGCTCCGGTTCAGTAACGCCCCCGTAAATACAGTCAATAACTTATACTGTTGTTACAACTCAAGAAGGAATATATTATGGCTAAGAAACTCGCAGGGATTGGCAACAACAGTTACGGCGTTACCCACACTGGTGGACCCAAGCGACCTACCGCTGTCAAGGGCGGCCCCAAGACTGTCTCTTCGTCCCCTAGGGACAAAGAGTTTGACAAGGCGACCAAGGGAACTCCTACTCAAAAGTCAGCGCCCAAGTTTGGTTCTTTGAATAAAGAAATGAAGGACATTAACACAGGCCGGAAGCCTAAGCCCAAGTCCGGTTCTCTGAATATAAAGATGAAAGACATTGACGCAGGCCGCAAGCCTAAGCCTAAGTCCACTTCAACAAAATCACCTTCAATGATTAAGAAGTAACACCCCCAAAGACTGGGATAATGGTCTAAACTATACATAGGTGAGATGCTCTGGCCCTACCCGTTGGTAGGTGATGCTAAGGCCGCCAATCCACTTAGGGCCTGCACGCCCCGGAGTGCGTAGCAAGTGCAGCAAGTATCGGATTTAGGGACCTCCCCCGAATCTGCGTAAATACTCTTTGGAGCGACAGCATGGATGAATTTGAGAACGAGTACGAGCAAGACGACTCTCAGGTATTGAACCCCAATATCAGAAAGCAATTGCGAGAAGGCGAAAAGGCTATTAAAGAAGCCGCCGAAGCCCAGAAGCAACTTCTTCAACTGCAAAAGGAAATGGCCTTTACTAAGGCTGGCATCCCAGAAACAGGCGCAGGAGCATTACTTCGCAGGGCTTACGAAGGCGAACTTACAGCCGAAGCAATCCGCAAGCAAGCAGAAGAGTACCAAATCTTTGCTCAACCCGCTCAAGCATCTACCTCTGATGAAGAGTTTGACAGTATGCGCCGTGTTGCAGGAGCAGCCACAGGAGCCGGTGGAACCCCACCAGTGAATGTAGAACTTGCCTTCTCCACCGCACTTGCCAACGCTACGACAGAAGCAGAAACCATGGCTGTTGTGACCCAGTTTTATCGGGAAAATCCCGACATTGGGTTCTTTCCAAAGGGTGCATTTAACTAAGCCCCTAACTAAGAAAGCAAAAAACTATTATGGCAATAACCCAAGTATCAAGTCTGTCAGTATCACAGACCGCCTATGACCGCCTAGCGTACTTCGCTCTGCGTCCTGAACTCTACTTTGACCAGGTTGCAGACATCATGCCTACGGCACAGTCCATGCCAGGTGCCTCCGTGCAGTTCACGATTATCAGTGACCTCGCCGTAGCCTCTGGTACCATCAGCGAAACCTCAGACATCTCGCCTGCGACCATGAGCAACAGCACTGTTTCTGTTACTCTTGCTGAATACGGTAACGCTATCACCACCACCGCCAAGTTGCGTGGTACCTCGTTCATCGAAATCGACCCTGTTGTTGCCAACGTTATTGGTTACAACGCTGGTGTTTCTTTGGACACGGTTGCTCGTAACACGCTGCGTGACTTCAACCTCGCCAACGGTTCCGACTACTGGAACGGTCAGGGTACTGGTACCTGGTCCTACGCCTCAGGAGCATGGACCCAATCGCCAACGTCCACGGCTGCTGCCAACAACGCCACTGGTGCTGCGTTTGCTAAGCAGCGCACCTACCTGCGCTCGAACAACGTTGCTTCGTTCGGTGGATTCTACGCCGCTTACGTCCACCCAGACGTTGTGTTCGACATTCAGCAGGACACCGGAGCCGCCGGTTGGCGCTTGCCCCACGTTTACTCGCAGCCAGGTGAAATCTGGAGCGGTGAAATGGGTGCGTTCGAAGGCTTCCGCTTCATTGAGACCCCCCGTGCCCCTACTTGGGCCGACACCGCTTCGACTGCTGGTGACGTTTACCAGTCAATCTGCATCGGTCGCCAGGGTCTTGCTAAGGCTCACTCAATCACGGATGGCAACGGCTCAGTGCCACACATCATCCCTGGTCCAATCACTGACTCACTCCGCCGCTTTGTACCGCTTGGTTGGTACTGGCTGGGTGGTTACAGTGGTTTCCGTGCTGCTGCGGTTCGTGCGGTAATCAGTAACTCTTCGATTACGCTTAACCAGCCTGCAATCAACAACTAGTCATTAAGTAAGGGATACGAGAATGTACGCTTGCGCCAACTGTAAGTCTAAGGATGTTCAGGCTGCGGTACACCAGTACCAGTGCCTCAACTGTGGACGCACAATGGATGCCCAAGGCAATCTCGTATCCCTGCTTGACCAGTACGGACCCGACAACACGGAGGTAAATGATGGAGAATAACATTCCCACCGGCCTTGGACTCACCCGTGGCATGGAGGCTATGCAGGCTGTACCTGCTGGAACTTTCAACCGCCCCGCTAACTCTGCTGCCAACGATTCAAAGTATTCCAAGTTTGACCAGCAGCCCGACCCGTGTTACTGCGGATGTTGCGACATGAAGAGAAAGCCCTTCAACTAATGGACAAGGCAGCGCACCTCGCTTCACAGGCCGAACTTGCTGGCAAGGCCAACATGAAGGACGACACGACACTCATGCAGACCAACACAAAGTTGAATGTCATGCGTGGAGTAGAAGCCAACACCGCTAAGTCCAAGGGTGCCCCTATGGGCGCTCCAATGGGCGTTACTCACATCCAGTATGTAAGTGACCGCATCCCTGTGGTTGACCCTTACGACACCTACGAAGATGAGATGAACTAATGGCGTTTCCCGGCGAAGAAAACCAAGCCAAGGAAGATGCGGCTAAGCCCGTAGTATCCATGATGCGCTCCGACCAAGTTGACCGCCGCCGTGGTGGATACGCTGCCGTAGATTTTGGCCCTACCTCACTTGCTGAGGAAAAGGAAAACGGTGGCTTCACTCCTCTGACCATGCCTGTTGGCATGGCAAAGCCAGGTCGCTCCGTTACATCGTCTAGCCGTGGCTGGATTGACTACAAGGCCCTTGGCGACAAGGCCGAAGGTGGTTTCAAGTAATGAAGGTACAACTTGGCAATCCAAAGCCTATTAACGAAGATGGTCTCGGCGTAACTTACATTGACTTCCCAGACGAAGTTGGCGTAGCCGATTCCATTGATGTACAGGATGCGATTGCTCAAGTATTCCGTGGTCAGTTCAACCTGCCCGGCTCAGAAGCCCTCATTATGATTATCGCTCCTAACGGCATCTGGAAGTCCCACTCACTCGCTGAATCCCCTTCATGGGTTTGGTCAGACAACGAAAAACTACAAGAACAACTCAGTGCTATCTACGGTTGCCCCGTTGGAGAGCAAACTACCCCAGAGGATAACTAATGGCAATTACTCAGAACGGTTCAAAGAGCCTTATCAAGTCGCTCTTTGGCTACAACTTCGCTGCTACGGCTGCAAGTGCTAACGCTGCGCTTGTGACGGGTTCTAGCGTTTCAGGCTTGACGGTTACGCTTGGCTCTGCCCAGTCTGTTGCCGCTAACACGCAGGTTATCCTGACGGTATCTAGCACCACCTACGTTGGTCTTTGCTCCGCCGCTACCACGTCCAGCACCACGCTGGTAGTAGATGGCTGGTTCACGCAGGGCACCACGACTGTCACATCTTCGCTGACGGGTTCCGCTCTGACGGTTGCCCTTGTAGCGCAGCCCCTTCCGGCCTACTACTTGGGCCTCTCGTCTGCCACGATTACGAACTACGGTCAGACCACGGAAAGCACTTTCACGGAACTCACGGCTTCGGGCCTGGGCCGTGCTAAGGCTACTGTTGCTGTCACCTCGGTATCTACTCCTACAGGTTCGACTAACACCACGTCAACCATCACGCTGTCAAACACCTGGACCTACACAGGTTCAAGCGCCGTGACTGTAAACGACATTGCTGTTTACAACGCTCCGTATGTTGCTAGCCGTTCTAACGACACGATGTTGTTCTGCACGCAGGTTGCCTCAGCGCCGACTGTAACGACCAACGGCGACCAACTGGTAGTCACGGAAACTATCAGCCAGAGTTAGTAGAAGGGAAGTAGCCAAATGGCTATTGCCCTAGCGAATCAGTCTGCGGGTTTAATCGGCACCGCCGCAAACTCCTGGAACTACACCCTTGGGTTCACACCAACGGTGGGGCGACAACTAGTTGTCTTTACGCTTACCCCCCAGGCTTCGGGTGCTGGCGTCTACTGCTGGGCCATGTCTGGGCCAGTGGATAGTTTCCGTTGCATCGGCACACGAACCGGCGTAACTGGTTCCTACAACCTTTCTGCCTGGGTTGGTACTGTAACTAGTACCAGTACCAATATCGGTATGTTCTTTAATAGCACCGCCATTCACGGCATTATTGTTGCAGAGTTTTCTGGTTGGTCCAACCTTAGCCCTATTGCTAGCGTCACCAACACAACCACCTTTACTAACGGCACGCCCTTCTCTGGACTCGCTGCCCCTGGTGGACGTGACCTGCCGGTCAGTGGTACTAACACCGCACAAATCCGTTCGGTCATCAGTTTCGACCCCAGCAGGGTTGCAAACCTTTCCCCCACGGCTACCGGCGCTGTCTCCGACATTTCTGTATCTGGTACTCCAGCAGCGACACTGACCAGCGCCCCAGGTGCCCAAACGTGGATTCAACTACCCCTTGATGCCCGTGCCGCAACAGGTACGTCAGTGGCATCATTCCTTAATACCTGGTCCACGGCACCTTCAGGTGGGCAGCAGTTTAACTTTGTCATGGCAACTGGGACACTGCTTAATGGTCAGAGCGCCAGCCTCACGCAACTCATTAACCCCACCGGCATTGGCAACAACTTAGTTCGCATCTTGTACAGAACGGGTGTGGCCCTTAGCGGTTCGACCAGCGTTACCGCCTCCGCCTCTAGCAACCTGAACGTAGCCGGAGGGCTTCTGGGCGAAAAGTCGTTAGTGACCAGGACCTCTTCTTCTAGCGACAATGTTTTGGTAACAGATAATCCAAGCGGATATCAGTTTATTTATCAAACCCTTGATTACGATATAGTTCTAGGCTGGGTTTATTCAGGCACAGTCACTGCTGGTGATACATTTTTTCAGGTTAACAGTCTAAGCGATGTGGTAGCCAAGGCCACCCACATGCTTTTTGACAATGGCTCGACATCGGTAATAGTTCCGATTTCTTACCAGGTTATCAACGAGGCTGGCAACGGGTATAAAGTTACGCTTAACGGCTCAGTTCCAAATGTTGGCGGTACGAGTACATGGCCCTCTGCCAAGTTCATTGACCTACCCAGGTTACTGCTTAACCTCACACGTTCGTCCTCTGATGCTATATCCCTTAGCGATGGAAGCGCAATCCAGCGCACGGCTTTCCCTAGCGAAGCCTTTGCGTACAACTATGCTTATGGTCCAGTAGAGTTTCAGTACAACCCTTCGGCGATAACGGAAGAATACCGGAGAACCACTGGTCAAGCCCTTGAAGCCTTTGCCACTGCCGGGGAAGATGTGTTCTTCGTTGCTTCTGAAAACCTTGACTGGATTAACCCTGGCATGCAGGTTATTTTTGTAAGTGAAAGTGGCTCTATTGTCGGGCCGGTTAGCATCACGGGTGGCTACCCAATCCCTGATTTCCCTGCTTTTCGTATCACTTTGGCGGAAGAAATCCCAACTGGTTCGCAGTCCTGGCCTTATTTTGAATGGGCCTACTTGGTTCCAAGCACGGTTATCTTCCAAGACTTTGTAAACGCTATGGCAGTTGTGCCACAAATCATCGGTGTCCCTGACCCCGTAGATGGTTCGCTACCACCGTTCCAAGGCGGTCTTGTCTAATGCCCCTTACCCTCTATAAGTACCCAGAAATATTTACAGAAAACGGCTCAACATCCCTTACCGCCGCCGTTGTAAATAGCAAGACACTTACGCTGAACTCGTTGCCCCCCGGCCTAACTGCCGCCAACGCAACAACTTACAAAGTATGGATTGGCCCCGCCGCCACTGCTGCCGCTTACCCTCTGGCCTCCGCTAACCTTACAACGAAGGCTATTACGGTCACGTCCACCGTAAACCTGAATCTAGCCGTAAACAGCATTATTTGGGTAGGTAAAGCAAGCACCCCCGTAACGGCTGGCCTGGTACAGTTCTTCATTCGTGCTGGTGTCATCATCCCTGCAAATGCTCTAGTGCGCTTTGGTACCAGCACCGAAAACTTTCAGGACACAAAGACAGCCGCCATTTCTAGCAACTTTATTAGGTTGTCTGCGGCGGTGTCTAGCACCTCTAAAGCCATTGGCTCCCTCTATGTGCTTATTGGTGGACTTCCTGCCAACATTTTTGACACCATCTCTTTTAGGGATTCCATAGCCAACAACGTCAACCGCAATCGTGGCGTGTCACAAACTATTGCCTTTGCTGAAAGTATTGCTGCTCGCAGGGTTACAACTAAAGCAACAGCAGACGCACTGACTCTGGCGGATTCTGCCGTAGTGCGCTTAACCCGCAATATCGCTGTCAGTGAATCGCTTGTCCTAAATTCTTCCTCTAGCGGTCACGCCACCGTGCAGAATATCTACACCGCAGACACCCTCACCCTTGCCGACTCGTTAAACATCAACAAACAGATTGTCATCAACGTTGGAGAAAGCATTACGTTCAGCGACCTAGCGTACCTACCTAAGCGTTCCTTCACCACCCCGCTTACCAAGGTTGTTCCGCCTATCCTGCCGGAAACCAGGGGCCAGGCATACCTTTTGTTCCGTCACTACGCTTCCACTTATCGCCATGTCAATGTATTCCAACTCAGCAACGGTACCTATGTTCAGGACTACCCCACTGTTGAGAACGGCAACGCCAACGTCCCCTACCCGTGGATTACCAATAGCCCCGACAACCAGTACGCCTTTGTCACCTATTGGAATGGCACCACAGAAGCGTTCACCCTTGACCCGCACATAAAACAAGTATTCTGGGGTGGTGAGGTTTCCTACATTGACCAGGAAACTGCCAACCAAATGATAAGGGAACACCCCCTTTACGCCGACCTAATGGATACAACTAATGCCTAGATACGACTACATCTGCCAGACCGAAGAGAAGATTTTTGAGGTTGTCCAGTCTTTCCGTGACGAGACTTTGACAGCCTGCCCTAACTGCGAGGGGGCTGTGACTAAATACTATGGCGCTGTAAACTTCTCGCCATCTGCCATGCCCACCCGTAGCAGCGATGCCGCCACCCGCAACGCCCATGAAAAGCAACTAGAGAAAGACCTGCCAGCCTACAAGCGATTGCGTAAGGAAGGCATGCAGCCTAAGTCCACGGTAGGCGCAGCGCAACTGGAGGCCCACGCCTCTACCAAGTACGAAGTTGAGAGCGGCACAATTGTGGATAAGTACATCGCCAAGCGTGCTGACGAAAGCAAGACCTTTATGAGCGAAAGCGGTTTGATATGACCTACTCCTTTACCAAGACTTCTGGGGCCACCTTCGACGATTTGATTGAGAAGGTCTATCGTCGTTTGCTATCGGGCCAGCGTGACATGACTGCCATCCTTGGCTCAACCATCACTGACACCGCCGACACCATCCCCCTCAAGGGTGTCCAGAATAACATGGTCACACCTGGTGGCTACCTATCTGTAGACCTAGAGGTTATGTACGTCCTGACCTGGGACGGTACTAACGCTACGGTTATCCGTGGCTACCAGGGTTCTACGGCTGTTGCACACAGCAACAACGCTACCGTGTTTGTCAACCCTAAGTTCACTAAGTTTGACATCGGCGTTGCTATCAACGATGACCTGCGTGACCTTTCCAGCCCGACCAACGGCTTGTTCCGTGTGGACAGTACGAGCATCCCTTACAACCCTATCTTCCAGGGCTATGACCTGGGAGACTTGCCTAACAACTTTACTGACGTGCTATCGGTCAACTTCCGCATCGCACCCCCATCGCACAACTTCCCGGCTATCCGCAACTGGCGTATCCAGCGACAGATGTTTGGCTCGTCAGGAACGGCTGACAGTATCTTCCCATCGGGACAAGGCATCCAGTTGTACGAGCAGGGCTGGCCCGGCTTGCCTATGTACGTCATGTACTCTGCGCCCTTTATCCCTCTGGTGAACCTTACCGATGACGTTACACTTACGCCGGTCAGCAACCTTGATGCCGCAGACGCTCCCTACAACTACAACGGTGTAGTTCCTCTGGTAGATGGTGTGCCGCTCAAGATTGCCAACCTGCCCTCCACGGCTATTGACATCCCCGCACTAGGCGCACAAATCAAGTTGATGGAAAGCCGTGAGATTAAGCGCAACTTCATCGAAGGCCAGCCGGACAGCCGCAAGGCTACTGACGTGCCAGCCGGTGCTACAAACGCCTCATTCCGTGCGCTTATGATGGAACGCCAGGCCCGCATTGATGCCGAAGGGGACCGCCTTGCCCGTCAATACAATGTGAGGTTGCGCTCTTGGTAACACTGCAGATTACTAACGCCTATCTAGGCGGCGCTGCTTTTAACTCGCTGACTAACTCCCTGCCGACCAGCCCGCAGGGAGTATTCACCGTGTCTATCGCAGGGCGTTGGTATGGCGTGGACACGAACCGTGACTACCAGCGCAATAACTTCCAGCACTCTAGTTACCCCTCACAGCGCCAGTCCATCAACCTTACCAACATCGCCGGAGAAGGCACAGTAAATACTGAGGGCCTATGGCGACGTGAGCAAAACGACTGGAGCATGGGTTCGGGGCAGTTGTTCCTAGACCGCCAAGGCTCAACCTCTAGCCGCTTCTACCGCTCCAAGGGTGTTGACCCCTGGACTAGATGGCAGATTAATGCCCTCCCCGCCACCGTTAAAAAGACTGGCTACACCGGCACGCTTATAAAGGCTATCAAAGCCAACAATTACGTCTATGTCATCACCGACACAGGCTGCTATTTCACGCAGGACTATGCAACATGGACGGAATTAAAAGACGGGGCAAACAGTATTGCCGGATGTAGCGACATAACATCAAACGGGCGTGACGTATGGTGTTCCAAGTTCTCTGTCACAAAAATCTACCACTCTACTATCGGCGCTACCGCAACCTCGTCCAACCTGACACATACCACGGGCGCTTACGCCATCTCCTGGCAAGCAGACAGGCTGCTAGTGGCAATAGGACCCACCATACATTACGTCAAATCTGGTGGAACAATAGCGTCCCTATGGACGCACCCTGATGACAACTTTTTGTGGACTTGCTTCGGGAACGCACAGGGCGCTGTGTACATGGGAGGGTATTCTTCAACATCCGGAAAAGACTCTAACGGCTCTGTTTACTATTCAACGTATAGCAACGATGGCAATGGGACCATGACAGTTCCTATCTCCGCACTCCCCCTGCCTAATGGAGAGTATCCAACTGCTTTGTACGGCTACCTGAACTACATGTTTGTGGGGACTAACCGTGGCATCCGCATGACCCAGCCAGGAACGGGAAACTATCTTACATCCGGGCCACTGCTTCCATCGATTACAGAGCCAGTCAAGTACCCCGTTACCGGCATTACCGCCAATGGGCGCTTTGTTTATTTTGCATGGAACGACTATGACGATGCCAGCACGGGTATCGGGCGCATGGACGTCTCCATGTTTATAGACACTCTAGCCCCGGCCTACGCCTCAGACCTTATGGTTGACTGGACGGGCGGAAACGCTGCCATGACCCTTGACTGGGACCCAATCACAAACGGCCCCCTTATGTCCATCCCTAGCACTTCCGGCGCAGAGTATGGTCTTTACACTCAAGACACCACCAAGTATGTCACCTCTGGATATGTGGATAGTGGGCGCATCACATACGGAATCCCTGACGACAAGATTGCCTCCTTCATCCACTTGAACACCAGCCAAAGTATCGGCAACGTAACCGCCGCAGTATCCTACAACAGTGGTGCCTTTGTGGATGTGGCTACGATGAGTGCCCCGGCGCAAAGCACCGTATTTCCAATCTTCCCCAACCAGCGTGGAGAATACTTTAACGTCCGTTTGACCCTGGCGGGAGTAACCCAGTCGTCTATTTTGACACGTTGGACCCTCCAGGCTACGCCTACTATCTCCACCGAAACAAAGATTACGCAGGTTATCCAACTGTCTGACGTGGTAGATGTGAACGGCACTATCTACACTTACGACCCGTATGTGGAGTACTTGTACCTAGACAATATCCGCAGGCAGACACGAACTATTGCCTACACCGAAGGACCACTCTACGCAGACGTTCTTATTGACGATATAACGTGGCTCCCAGAAGAACGGCGTGACAACTTCCAGGGTGGATACCGTGGAAGCCTAGTTGTCTCTATGAAAACCGTAAATGGCTTTACTTACAACCCACGACCAACCGACTAGAAGGTAAAATATAACAATGGCACGCACAGCATATTCACGAAACTCTTATGATGGAGGGGCAGTACAGGCTAGTCTCGCCACGGCTCTAACCGATGGTGTTGGTACCACAGTGGTACTAGCCAACACTAGCGCATCCTGGGATAGCCTGGGCACGACCTACGGTTTCTGGCTGTCTATCGGCTACGGCCTGCAAAGCGAGGAGAAGGTTTACGTCCCGGCCCAAAGTTCCGCCCCAGCCTGGAGTACCGGCTCAGTCACCCTACTTAACGTAGTCCGTGGGCAAGACAACACTACCGCTCAAGCCCACGATGCTTCAGTCCCCGTAGTTGTCGTTATGACTGCCACCGACCTCAACGAAGCCAACTACGCTGTTGCTCAGACAGTAGGCAAGGTAACGGCACAAGGGGACATCCTGTACGGCTCTGGTGCCAATGCCCTCGCTGCCCTTACTGCTGGCACTGCTGGTAAGATGCTGACCTCCGGAGGCCCCAGTGCGGCCCCTACCTGGGTGGATGCCTCTAACGTCTGGACAGGTGCGACTACCTACACGGTTAGCGGATTTGCTAACTACCTTGTTCTTGCGGATGTGGTACTTACACAACCCGCTACCGCCTTTACTTCTGGTGCTGTCACACTTTCTGCTGGTAGCAAAACTGTTAGCCAATCCTACCCTGGTACTGCTAATTGGGTTCAGTACATTTCTACATCTTTTGTGACAAGCACTGGTGGCAGCATTACTGCCAGCGCATCCAAGAATACTGGCGCATCAGGAACCCTATCTACCCCTACTTTAACTGTGATTGGATTCAACTAATGGCAAAGCAAGACGTAGCAAACGACATCGGCTGGTTCGCAGTATGGGCCGTCCACAACAAGAAGCGGTTTCACTACCTGCAGTACCGCCCAGTTCAGTACGCCATTACCAAGGTGATGAAGTACGACTGCTCTAGTTTTGCGGCTCTCTGCTATCGGGTAGCCGGTGCTGGCGACCCCAACGGTGGGCAGTACCATTACAACGGCTGGGGCAACACTGACACCCTATCCCGCAACGGACGCAGGGTTCCGGCTGCCTTGGCTCGCCCCGGCGACCTAGCAATCTTTAACGTGGGCAAGCCCCTCAGCACTCAGCACGTTGCTGTAGTAGTTCAGAAGGACCTTAAGAACCCCCTCCTTGTTAGCCTTGGGCAAGAAGGGGACCCTTCGTTCTGCAGGGCTACCGACGACCACAGGCCCGTGACGTATTATCGTTATTCCACCACCCAGAAGTGGCCCAAGATTGATTACACCGCATGACCGCCGCTATGTCCTGGTCCGACTGGGCGAACTACACTACCGCTACAGCACCGGGCCTAGCACTTATTGCCTGGTTTGGGCGTGTTCTCTGGCGTAAGATTCGCCACGAACTTGAGCCTAACTCTGGCACCAGCCTCCGTGATGCCGTGGACCGTATCGAAACTATGGTTACGGAAACCCAGCACGAACTAGAGAAGCATATCTCCTACCACAAAGGACAGGAATCCCAGCAGTGAAGCCAGGGGATTTAGTATTCTGCACCAGCAAAGGGATTATTGGCGCTGCTATCCGATGGGCACAGCGTAAGGACATCGGCGAGGTCTATGCCAAGTACAACCACGTTGCCATCCTTGACCGTGAGGTGGACGGTGAGTGGTGCGTCATTCAGGCAGAAGCCGCAGGCGTTACTAACGACAAGAAGTTGGAATCCGTGGCCCCAGGTGGGCAATACAAGGTAGTTGAACTCCCAGCATCCCTAGACTCCGACCAGTTCCTAGAGTTTGCCCGTAGCCAGGTGGGTTCCGCCTACGGGTACTCCACCATCCTTTCCTGCGCCCTAGACCTATTCCTCCCAGACCGTATTTGCCTACGCAAGACCGGCACCTGGATTTGCTCCGGCCTGACAGCCGCCAGCCTCATGTATGCAGGCTTTAAGGGCACCCAGGGATGGCCTGATTTATATACTGTAACTCCCTCGGAAATAGCCTACGCAATCGCTCTTAGCGTGTAGAATAGAGTGACCAAAGGAGGTCACTTGCAACTCCAGTCAAACACCCACATAATCATCCCTGATACTCAGGCTAAAGAGGGCGTACCGACAGACCACCTAAAGTGGATTGGGCAATACATCGTAGACGAGTTCCACGATAAGCCCGTCAAGATTATCCACCTTGGAGACCATGCCGATATGCCCTCTCTGTCTATGTACGACAAGGGTAAGAGGTCTATGGAGGGAAGGCGCTACGTCATTGACATAGAAGCAGCCAACTCTGCCTGGGCGATTCTGAACAAGGCTATGGACGACTTTAACGCCAACCGGCGCAAAACCAAGCACGCAGCATGGAAGCCTGAACGCTACATCCTACTAGGCAACCATGAGGACCGTATCAACCGTGCCGTAGAGGGGGATGCCCAACTGGAGGATGTCATCTCCACGGACGACCTCAACTACGCCCGCACCGGCTGGAACGTAGTCCCCTTCAAGGAAATCCTATGGCTGGACGGGGTGGGTTACAGCCACTTCTTCTATAACCCCATGACGGGCAAGCCCTTTGGCGGAAACGTAGAATCGCGTCTTAAGACTATCGGACATTCGTTCACCATGGGCCACCAGCAGACCCTCATGTACGGCCTACGCTTCGTGGCTGGTCAATCACAGCACGGTCTAGTAGCCGGAGCCTGCTATTTACACGATGAGGACTACAAGGGACCTCAGGGCAACGCCCATTTTAGGGGTATTGTAGTTTGCTACGAAGTTGAGAACGGGAGTTACTGCCCCTTGTTTGTATCTTTGGATTATCTTTGCCGCCGCTACGAAGGGGTAAGGCTTAAGGATTTTATGAAAAAGAAATACAAAGCGGAATGGGCACAATGACAACTTGGTACGAACGTAACAAAGAAAAACATGACGCTGCTACTAAGGAAAATTATAGGCGTGTACGGGCGGATGTTATAGAAGCCTACGGTGGTAAATGTGTTTGCTGCGGTGAGGGGACTCCAGAATTTCTTGGAATAGACCACATTTTTTGTGACGGCGGTAAAGAGCGCAGGGATCGTGGATTGTCTGGTGCCACCCTATACCGGGAATTAAGACGTAACGGCTATCCAAAGGACCGCTACCAATTGCTTTGCCATAATTGCAACCAGGCTAAAGGTTATTACAGGGTTTGCCCACACGAACGCACCCGCCAATCCCTTAACACTTGACAAGAAGTATCCCGCTCTGGTAAAGTAACCAGCGCAGGCAAAGTGCCTGTATCAAGGGTTACAACCCCTGTCGGCGTTAGCACCCGGCAGGGGAAACTACTTGGCAGGTATCTGTTGTGTGCTACAATAGCGGTGGCGCTGTTTATCTCCTTTCACAGTTGCCACGGTTGAGCCGCCGGGGAAGAAGTTATTCTCTTTCCTTCTGTCCCCGGCAGGCTCCCACCCATTTGCAAATGTCACAGCCACCGTGTATAGTGTGGCACGACAATGAAAGGGGGCGTTATGGACTGGAAAATCCCAGTAGCGCCAGTATTTACAGACTCACTCTTGCGAGAGTTAGTGCAACAAGATGAAGAGAGGGGTCCTAAGCCGACTGCTTTTGACACCCCACTTCGATACTCATCAGCCGGTGACTGCTCTAGGGCGCTCTCCTATCAGGCACTAGGGTACGAGGCAAGCAATACATTTGATGCCCCCTCTGTGTGGGTCACTCACCTTGGTACGCAAATCCACGAATGGGTGCAGGACGCTATCGGGCGCAGGTTCCCCGGAGCCACCTTTGAGAACAAGTCTCAGGTCGCTGAGATGGTATCGGGGCACGCTGACGGTGTGTTTGACGGTTCAGTCATCACTGCTGTTATCCCCGACTGGGACGGTAAGAGGGTCCTGTACGAACTCAAGACTATGGGTGGCTTTTCTTTTGAGAAGTCCATCGGCCTTAAGAAGCAGAAGAAGATACTTGAGAACCCCGAAGGCCCACGCCGTACCGCAGTGCTACAGGCGGCTATTAACGCTTTTGCCAACGACTGTGACACCATCGTTATCGGTCACATCTCACTGGAGGGTATCTCCAAGGGTGTAGGTAGGGCCGCAGGTCTTGATGACTTTGGGCGGGTACTTGCTGAGTGGCATATCCCCTATGACGTGTGGTTCCCCCTCGCCAAGGACGAGATGGCCCGCATGAAGAAGATAGTCGCTATGGCTAAGTTAGACCAAATCGCAGGGCGCATAATCCCTGATGACAACGGTGTTCCTTTGCCTATTGACCCCG
>Ga0209087_1000191_pt1 | contig 39650 bp, 60 predicted proteins | sample S_130805_EF_Meta_FD_187321 | JGI IMG/M metagenome (GOLD analysis project Ga0209087, IMG submission 187321) | Freshwater microbial communities from Lake Simoncouche, Canada to study carbon cycling - S_130805_EF_MetaG (SPAdes) (version 2) | ecosystem: Environmental > Aquatic > Freshwater > Lake ... | reverse complement strand
ATCTTTGAGTGCTAGTATAACAGCGGCTGTTGTGATAGATAGTTCATCTTCACTTGTTTCTTTACTCAAGTCAAAGTTAGTATAGAAATCTTCTACTAATCTAGCAGCACTTTGTTGTTCAGGTGTACCAATCTCAAACTGTCCATGCTTATCTTGACTAGACAGTTTTTCAATTTGCTTTATTCTTTCTTTGATTATGGTTTTATTCACTTGCTTCTCCCTTGTTTAGTCGTGTGTCTATCCATCTATGTATAGACATGGTTGCCCCATACATATTTACTGCATCCTGCACCCAGAAGAGTGCAGCATCATCGTTGTCCGCTTCTACTTCTATCTCTACTTGTACTATGTATTTAGTACCAGCCATGTTTTCTCCAATGTGCCCAGGCAATTGATGGCTTTTCGTACCTATGTACTATGTACTCCAGCCCCCGCGCAACTTGTTGCGGGGCTGGGGTACCAGGCTTAGTGCCTAGTACTTGTGCTATACCGTAGGCTGTAGACTTAGGGTTGTCCGCATCATGTTGCCATGCTGATTCTTTACCCCATAGTTTCATTAGTGCTTTATGTTCGCTGCGATTCCATTCAGGGAACCACATCTTCATATAAGAAATGGCATACATCTTTGCTGCGTATGGTGTCCATACTTTAGGTAGTTTATGTTCGTTATAACATAGGTTGTTAACATGTTGAGAGTAATGCTTAAGTGGTAGACCTAGCATTGTGGTTAGTGTTAGCAACATTGTGCTACCTATTGCTAACCATTTTCTTACTTCACTCATGACTATCTCCTAGTCTTCGTCTCCGTACATACGGTCAGGCTCATTGCATACACACTCATAGATAAAGCAACCACACTGGTCGCATTCATCTGATTCTCCTGTTGCGATAGGGTCATCAAGTTGTGGCTCACTCATTTGTATACCTCCTTACCAACTTGCTAGGTATTCAAACATAGCGTCATCAACGCTCTGTTCTATTGCTGTATTTAGTTTTTCAATGGTATCTTTGATGTCTTCCCAGTACCACTCGTCAATGTTATTGCTACCAAAGAAGAACCCTTCTGTTGGTGGCAGTAGTTCCATTGCTGTTTCTGCTGTGCCTTCATCTAATACTTTTTGACAGTTGTCTCGCAACTGAATAAGGTCTTGCTTGGTTAGATGTATTGGCGTGCAGTTATCTACTGCCCCACTGTTGTTGATAATCCAGCCATGAATTGCATTAGCCTTACGCCAGTATGCAACCTCATGTACTTGCTTCTCGTACAGATACATGTCAAGTCCCATTACTTATTCACCTCATCTGCGCTAGTGCCAGGCACTACCTCAATAGATACTTGTTTGATGAATGGCTTGGTCATGTTAACCCAGTCTACTCCATACTCATCAGCCAATCGTTCCCATGCTGCGTTCTCTACATCACGCTGGTCTGGGCTATAGTTTGTTTCTACTGTAGTGACCATGATGAAATGTTCTGCTGCAAATAGAACATCAGTTGTAATTACATTACTCATTTGTTAACTCCTCTATCCATGGATATAATTTATGTTGCTCAACTATGGCGTGGGCAGGCGCAGTATTCTGACCGCGCCAGAATACACCATCAGGTAATGGGATACTACGGTCATTGTCATTGTCCCAACATGCATCTATTGCTTCGATGCATGGTTGTGCCATACTTACTGGTACTGGTGGATAGAAGTTGCTAGTCAGGTGTATCTCTACACCTCTACGCATACTTATCCCATCCATGTTTGCTATGTCTGTTGCAAATCCGCGTCCCATTAGAACGGTACCTCCACATGGTTCTGGCATGACTTACGCCATGCTCGTAGTCTTTGCTTAAGAAATCTATTTTCTTGTAGCAGATGTATGTTAGCAAATGTTAGTATAAACATCATGATAATACTAGCACCTAACGCTATAGTTATAGCAACTATGTCACCGTATGATAGTGTCATTGTAATCTCCTTTTATAATTGTAGTTGACTGATTGACCCGCAATGGTCCGCTGAGGTTACAGAAACCCCGAGCAAAAAAGGGGAAGGTGAGTGCTGTGTTAGCCACCCACCTCCCTGTCTTTTAGTTCTTGCTTACCTCGAATACTTCGAGTTGTAGTTGCGGTGCTCTGCGTGCATCTTCTGCCACGTTTTGACGGCGGTCAAAGCGTGTTACTAACCGACCTTTGAGAGTTACTAGGTCTGATTGCTCCGCGCCTGCACGTGTTACCCCTAGGATTTCCCCTACGGTTGAGTCATCTAGTGCCACGATATTTATACCGCATACATATACCTGACGGTCAGCCTCGCCGTTACTGAATGCTGACACCTCACGTTGGTCAAACCAACCTGTCACCATAGTTCCCTTTGAACCTGTGAATGACTTAACGTTCTTAATCTTGCCTGTGATGATTACTTCGTTGTTCATGTTTCTCCTTGTTTAGTAGTTAGTTTCGTTTGTGGAAGGTAGCCCTGCCGTAGGCAACAGGGCTACCTGTAACTTAGTTTATCTTACGTTATGTTCTAAGATACCGTCACAGTCTTGGCACTGGTTGAATATCTTGGGAGTCAGGATGTGACACCATTGGCACTCAACCTCACGTGCACGCTGACGCTCATCTTCTAACTCCCATAGTTCCTCATAAACTCCACCGTCTTGAAGCATGACGATTGGTAGTTTGTACTCGCCTTCACGGTCAGTCCAGTCATGTCCGCTTATGTCCTCGACTGGTCGTAGCCACTGACGCTTGTACTGCATGTTGCCCTCATCAACGAGTTGATGGGCAACTGCACTGTCACGCGCTTCTTTCGTTTCCTCGCAGTTATTGCATACGTAGTCAAGCATCATGCAGTCGTAGCATTGTGTGGTGACGCTGATGCCTTGGTTTGTGTATTTTGTCATTTCTATCTCCTTGTATCAACCACCCTTAAATTTTAAGGGCAATGCCCAAATATCTCAGGCTAGAGCAATGGCTACGCAGGCTTTAGCCTGCCAGCCTATTTTGAGCGTGCTTATCGGAGGCTTGGCTTGACAAGACTCTGATGCTCAAAATCGAGAGCCGTCATCAGCACCCCAGCCAGGCAGACGTAGAACACCGTGACTCAAATAGCAAGCACAGACTTAACTGTGATTACTGTCATGCCAGAAGGGCGTGACGGGAATCATGGTTAAGTACGCTTGCTATTTTGCTGATGGAGATAAACTCAAAGGAATGATAAGTAAAAGGCGGTGATATCAATTCTAAGGAATTGTATCGCCGTCTGGTCTGCCTTTGATTTAACAGACAAAGGCAACAACGCAGGCGCGTTGTCTTTGTCTCTAAATCATAGGACAGATTACGACCATGCATCTGCGATAGTCAGGTCTGAGGGGTTGACAATTGCCAAGGCAATAGTTTATAGACGGACAGTCCGAGTATTCTCATTTAATTGTACTGTCTGTATATATCTACCCCCCTAGGTAGGCAGGCAGATAGACTACCGACAGACAACCCGCAGTATGTAGTCTGTCTGTACAGAACTACAGTTCTGTTCTAGTCTTTGACCCCCTATATGTTAATCTGTGTCAGTATTATATATTGTATCTCTACCTACAAATATTTCTGTATATAGTTACAGGGGGCTATATACAGTCTGACCTGCACTTTTAGTATCTATAAAAAATACTTTCATATAAATAGTTCGTTTGACCTATTTGAACAGGTTAATACTATATAGAGAGTAAAATAGTTCAGAACTCTTTTATTAGAGTTCCTCACTCTGTTACAGTATGCTGTACAAACATATGTCTGTAGGGCGGGGGGACTCTGCCACAAAGGAGATGAACGTGGCTACACCAGCGCACAAGGGATTCAAAAAGGGTGACGAGCACCACCTCGCCAAAGGGGTCGCCCAGGCTAAGGCAGATGTAATTGCTAGAGTTAAAGAAGGTGTAAGCGTCCAAGCCGCTATGGTTGCGGCGGGTAAGAAACCAGATACGGTACGTCAATGGATGAACCGTGACCCTGAGTTTGCCCGTAACTTGGAAGAAGCCAAGGAAGAGGGAAGCAAGCAATCCTTTACCGCCATGGGCGTTGAGAAGGAATCTATTCCATTTGCGGACTTCTCTAAAATGTTTTTTGACCAGACGGTCTTCCCACATCATCAGGACTGGGTAGACCTACTGGAGGGTAGGGAACCTTCATGGCTCCACCCTTCTATGATTTACGAGCCAGGCGAGGGGAACCGCCTGCTCATCAACGTGCCTCCTGAGCACGCTAAATCCACGGTTGTGACCGTGAACTATCCGACTTACCGCATCGCCCTCAATCCTAACATCCGCATCATCGTGGTATCAAAGACATTGAATAAGGCACGCGAGTTCGTATACGCTATCAAGCAACGATTGTCTCATCCACGCTGGCTCAAGTTACAGACCGCATATGGTCCTGAGGGCGGTTGGAAAGAAGACGCAGATACTTGGCGTACCGATACTGTCTATCTTGGCGGCGATGCGCGTAACTCTTCAGAAAAAGACCCAACGCTTCAGGCACTGGGTATGGGTGGTCAGATTTACGGCGCCCGTGCTGACCTGATTATTCTTGACGACTGTATTACTACTGCCAATGCCCATGAGTGGGACAAGCAGATGGATTGGCTACAGAAGGAAGTTATTACTCGTTTGGGTAAGAACGGTAAACTTCTAGTAGTAGGGACACGAATTGCGGCAAATGACCTTTACAAAGAACTTCGTAATCCTAAGCACTGGTCTGGCGGCAAGACACCGTTTACTTATATGGGTATGCCTGCGGTTCTTGACTATGCTGAGAAACCCGAAGACTGGAAAACCTTATGGCATGAGTCGGATATTCCGTGGGATGGTGATTCGGATACTCCGAAAGCAAATGGTCGCTATCCTAAATGGGACGGGCAAGCACTCTTTAAACGCAGAAGTGAAGTTACGCCCTCAACATGGGCACTTGTCTATCAACAAGAAGACATTATGGAAGACTCCATATTCCCGCCAGTACTCGTGCAGGGAGCGACCAATGGGATGCGCAAGCGCGGACCGTTAAAGGCTGGTGCTGCTGGACATCCACCACAGGTAGAAGGTCATACTGTAATTGGGTTTGACCCTGCTATGGCAGGTAACGCTGCATTTGTTGCATGTACTTACAACAGAGCAGATGGACGTATCTATGTTCTTGATTGCATTAACATGGAAGAACCAACACCACAAAAGATTCGGGCGACAATTGAAGAACTTGTTATCAGGTACAAGCCACAAGAGTTTAGAGTTGAAATTAACGCGCACCAAAAAGCCTACTCACTTGACGAGGACTTACGCAACTGGCTCGCTGCATACGGCGTACGCCTTGATGCTCACTTCACAGGCAAAAACAAATGGGACACTTCGTTTGGCGTTGCATCAATGTCTAACCTCTTTGGCACAGTCCGCGAAGAAAAATTCCAAAAGAACAACATATTAGAATTACCTTCATCTGAAGGTTCTGAAGGTATCAAAGCCTTGACTCAGCAACTACTTACGTGGAAGCCAGAGACTAAAGGAAAAACAGATACCGTCATGGCTCTGTGGTTTGCCGTCATTCGCATCCGCGAACTAATGCAATCTGCTAGCCGAACATCTATGTACGCAAACAACCGCTGGGCAACTCGTGCTCAGATGGAACGCAGAGGCGCAGTAAATCTCGATGAGATGTTCGCCGAGCAATGGCAAGACCTATACGGATAAGGATAAATAAAATGGCAAAAACACCACAGAAAGCAATAGTAAAAAAAGGCACTGCATCTAATATGCAAAAGTCTTTATCTATGAACGATAAACTAGCCGCTGCAGAACGTGCTGCTACTGGTGCCGCGTATCAACTTAAAGTTAATAAAGAAAAAGGCAAGCCTAAATCAGGTGCAATGGATTACAAACCATCAAAAACTGCATCACAAAGAACTAGAGACCTTAATAAAGTAAATGATACAAGCAAGACTTTAGGTCGCGCTAAGAACATTGTATCTAAGCAAGCGGCAATAGTAAAAAATAGAAAAGACATTGTTGCTGGTAAAGCAAAGTACATTAATAAGTAATTTTTTAATCAACCGTTAGGACAATAATGTTATCAATGGACCAGATTGGCGCGAGAGTCCAGACTCTGCGCTACCGTGCGCATGGTCGTGACCAGCGCAACGGTGACGTACAGATGGTGCGCCAGGGAAAGATTAGTCAGGTATACCCTAACTTTTTTCCAGATGGCATTGACCAAAACGTAGTTGCTAACTTTATTGATATTGTTGCACGTGATTTAGCAGAAGTTATGGCACCGCTTCCAGCGGTAAACTGTTCAGCAGTTAATAAGACTAATGACAGAGCACGCATCTTTGCGGATAACCGTACTCGTATTGCTAACAATTACTTCTTGCATTCTGATTTACAGGTGCAGATGTACAACGGCGCAGACATGTACATCACATATGGTTTCCTCCCGTTCATAATTGAATTGGATGAAGAGTCAAAGTTGCCACGTATCCGACTAGAAAATCCTGTTGGGGCTTACCCAGAGTTTGACCGCTACGGACGTTGCGTTGCCTTTGCTAAACGATACTCAATGACACTAGGTGAATTAGTAGCCATGTTCCCAGAACATGAATACGAATTACTTGGCAAGTTGGGTTGGAAACAAGACCTCAATGGAATGATTGAGATGATTCGTTATTATGATAAAGACCAAACAGTTCTTTATCTTCCATCACGCAACAATATGTTGCTATCCCATGCTGCTAATCCAGTTGGGAAGATGAACGTAATTATTGCTAAGCGTCCTTCTGTTGATGGAGAACTACGCGGACAGTTTGATGATGTACTTGGTATTCAGTTGCTTCGCAACAGATTTGCATTACTTGCAATGGAAGCAGCAGAGAAGTCAGTACAAGCACCAATTGTTTTGCCACAAGATGTTCAAGAACTACAACTTGGTGGAGATGCTGTAATTCGTACGGCTAATCCAGCAGGTGTGCGCCGTGTTGAACTTACACTTCCACAAGGTGCATTTACTGAACAATCATTGCTTAACGAAGAACTGCGCGTAGGTGCTCGTTATCCAGAGTCTCGTACTGGAAACATGAATGCAAGTGTTGTTACTGGACAGGGTGTACAAGCACTGCTTGGAGCATTTGATACACAAATTAAATCTGCTCAGGCTATTTTCTCAGCAGCATTACGTGATGTAATTGCGCTTTGCTTTGAAGTAGATGAAACATTCTTTAATGAAGAAAAAACAATTCGCGGCGTAGATGCTGGCTCACCTTATGAAGTTAAGTATTTGCCAAGCAAAGACATCAAAAAGGATTATTCTGCAGACGTAAGATACGGTATGCTTGCTGGTTTAAACCCAGCACAAGGTCTTATCTTTATGTTGCAGGCACTTGGAGGGGGACTTATCTCCAAGGATATGGCTATGAGAGAACTACCATTCGGCGTCAACGTTACTCTTGAACAAGAGAAAATTGAAATTGAAAAGATGCGAGACGCATTGGTTGGTTCATTAGCGGCTATGACTCAAGCAATACCTCAAATGGTTATGCAGGGACAAGACCCATCTAACATGGTACGTCAGATTGCTGAAGTTATTAAAGGACGCAAGGCTGGCAAAAACATTGAAGATGTTATTGAGGAAGTGTTTGAACCTGAGAATCCTCCTGCTGGTGCGGAAGAACAGTCTGAGCAACCTGTCCCCGCTGCTCCTGGTGTCCCTCCAGCAGGAGGCGCTTCAGCGCCACAAGGAAGACCAGATTTACAAACATTACTTAGCACTATGACAGGTGAAGGTGCAGGACGTAGCGCAGTACGCACAACTAGAGAACGAGCAGTTTAAGGAGTAGTCATGGCAACACCTCGTAAGAGAATAGTTAAAACAGTTGCTGATGAAAGTTATTCTAAGTTAGACCAGTATGCAATTGAGTTGCATGAGTTTTATAAATCATTGCGTAGAGCAGGATTTACTGTAGATAATGCTTTGTATATTCTTTCTGCAAAGCAAGCGTATCCTGATTGGATGCAAGATATATCACCCGAAGATATTAGAAAACACATTGAAGATGAGGAGGACGAGTAATGGCACGTGGAGGTTATCGTCAGCCTAGTAATCCAGCACCTGTATCAGGTCCTGGTGCGTTATCGCAACGCACAGACGGTGGAGCAACAGAAGGTATGTCACAGCCACAACAAGATTATACAGGCTTTGCATACGGAGAAAATAAAAAATTAGCAGACCAACAGAGCGGCGCTCCTATGGCTGGCAATCCATTTTCAATGGCAGGTATTGTAGAACTTGGTGCACCAACACAGCGTCCTAATGAACCTATTACTCATGGTTTAAGTCAAGGTCCAGGAGCGGGAACTGAAGCAATGCGTGGGTTACCTAATCGTGCACCATCACTAATTGACACTATTAAACATTTGACACAGTATGACCCATCAGGTGATGCAGAATTAATTTACAGGTCGTTACTTGACAGCGGGTACTAATGGAGCGCATAGAACCTACAGTTGCTGAGGCATCTCCTAATCTTTATGCTGCTGCAAAAAATGCAAACCTTTCACCTGCAGAAGTAACACAAATAAACCAGTTAAGTTATTCACTTAAAGAACACCGCCGTTTATCTAAGTTGCCTGCCAATACAGCAAAACAACAGTTTGTTAAACTTGATAAAGATGTTCAAGATGGTTTAAAGTTTCTTTTTAAAGATGCTGTTTATTCACAGGCAGACCCTTCAATTGGTGACCGTGCATTTGGCGTAGTTAAAAACGTAGCCAAAGGTTTGGCTAGTCCACTTATTCAAATGTATAACCTTGCTTATACTTATGGACGCACACTTAATACTCCGTATTTAGTTGGTCGTCAAGTTGCGCAAGACCAAGGCAGTGTACTTAACAAAAAAGTATGGACTAATGCTTGGGACGGCAAGGCACTTTATGATGATGGTGCTATTAAAAAGGTTAAAGAATACTTTGGCGATACTGATACTTTAGTTGCACAAGGATTACTTGCAGGCAAGACTCCTGGTGAAATTATTCAATCATATGGCACTCCAGATGAAAAGATTCTTACATCTATTAAAAAGGCTTATAACTCACCAGATGATTTTAAGCAAGTTATAGATGGTGTTAAGTATGCACAACTTAGCCCTGGTCGTGATTTAGCACGCATGATGGATGACATGCCAGTAAAGTCAGGTGGCTTGCGGGGTGATTACGTTAGTGGCAAAACTAAAAACATTTCTGGTATTACAGATTTTGTTTATCAAATTGCTATAGACCCATTAACATGGATGACTGGCGGAACAACTAAGGGTGCTACTCTTGGTGAGCGCCTAGCAACTTCAGTTACTGATGCAGCAGCACGTGGTGAACTTAATCTTGGTGTTCGTGAAGTTATGGCTAAACCAGAAGTATTTAACCTGTGGGAAAATCAACTTGGTCCTGCAATTAAAAAGTATTCTGATGCAAAGACTGCTGCTGAAAAAACTGTTGCTTATCGTGAATTAATTGATAACCATCCTGGTTATCGAAACCGTGAGGCTATTAATCTATTTGCTCGCAATAATGTTGTTGACGCTGCATCTGCTGAAAAGTTTTTTTCACAAGCAAAGAATGTAGATTTGCTTTTATCTGGTCGTATTGATGGTGTTGACTACTACCGCAATGGTGTTGCCATTGCTAAAACACATCGTAATATGGCTGATGGTTTATCATCTTATTTAGATAGCGTATTTAATGCTACTAGTGCTAAACAACTTGGACCACTATCTACACGTGGTCGTACAACTGAGCAGTTAGAAGCACAGGGTGAAGACATCTATTCTTCTTTTGTGCAATCAGGAGATGCTCTTGATGTAATGACTGGTGCAATGAAATCAAGAGTTCTTACAGATGCAATTGCTGAAATTAAGGGTTTTAAAAAGATTGGCACTATGGCTTCTAAAAGCCCACTTAATCTTGAAATCCGTCTTGGAGCAGATGCTGCTAAGACTGCTGAAAACTTTACTGCCAAGGCACGTTTGCTTTTGCCACGTGACCTTGCAGAGTTTATGACTACCAAGTTCCTTGATTCAACTGAAGATGAACAAGTTGTAATTATGCGCAACATGGATGCAGCAATTATGCTTAAGGCTGGATTAGGTGGAGAACCTGATGGCAGAATCCTTATGAATAAGATTCTTGCTGATAAGTATGGTGGCAAGGCTGGTATGGGTGTAGTAAGCAACCTTGAAGTTAATCCATCACATGCTAAGTTTCTTGATGAAATAACTATGCGTAATGAGAATGGCGTTCCAATGGTGCAAAGCACTGGCGCCATTCAACCATTCCAAGAAGCAAAGGCTATTGGTGCATTACCTTATGCTGAGATTGCAGCAATGGCTAATCAGATTCGTTCAAAGAAGAATCTGTTTTATGCTATTGGCGGTATTCCAGCAAGTGAAACAGCACGTAAAATTACAGATATTTGGTCATTACTTACACTGTTTCCTCGTTTAGGTATTCGTTCTGCTATTGATGAAGGCTTAGCCTATGCATTAACAGCACCTGGTAAAGATTTATTCCACTTTGCTGCACGTACGGGTTCACGTTTAGGCAAAATGTCTACTGCATTTACTGGTTCTAAGTCTGCAGTTGGTCCAATTAAGTCTGGTTTGCTTAAAATAATTGGTAAAGCACCACAAGATGCTATTGGTCTTGAAAAACGTGCAGAACTTATGCGTACTTTGGCAGAAAAACTTGGCGTACCAGTAGAACAATTAACTAATATTCAAAAGCGCGAAGCAATTGGTGAAGAAGTAATAAGAATCTATGGTCGCTTTATTAGTGAAGAAGACCAAGGCTTGCTTATGCAAGCACTTGTTCATCAACCAGAAATGCTTAACTCAGTTGCTAACTCAATTGTGGCTCAAAGCGGTTTGTCTGGTAAGTATGCGCAAGAAATGCTTGATGGTATTGTAGATATGAGTGCTTTATCAAAGCACCTATCAGATTTAAAACTTGAACGTGGCACTAAAGCCTATTCAATTTCTACAAATGACTTAGCAATTGCTAACCAAGCATGGTTAACAGCAGCACACCATGAAAACTGGTTCTTAAGTTTTGTTGCTAACCGTAAAGAACTACCTAATGGTCGAGTAATTGACCCAGGTTATGTATTTTATACTAATGAAGGGTTACGTCCTGGTGGTATTGACAGTGCAACTGGTAAAGAACATTTTCAAAATGCATTAGACCAATTATCTGAGGCTGCTGGTTTGTCATACAATGTACAAACTAACTTATGGTATGTGTTTGACCAAGCAGCGGTAGATGCATTTAAGGCTATGTCATCACGAACAGTTGATTTAAAGGCTCGTGGTGTTGATGATGTAGGTATTGTGCGTGACCAAATGGGTCGTATTCTTACAGACCTTTATACTACTTTTCATGGTAGTTCTAGCGGTTATAACCAAGCATTATTTAATGCGGTGCGTAATGAGTTCCTTAAATTCCAAGAACTTGAAATAGCAACAGGTGCAAAGGTTGCACGCAAGTGGGCTAAAGCGTCAGCAAGTATTCCATATGAGCGTTTTTCAGAATTAACTGTAGGACATCAACCAGTTGGTGAAATCAATACTGCTATTAACTTCCCTGGATTTAGTGAAATTGAGGGTGCATACCGAGCATTTGGTAATAAGTTAATGGAAGGCATGGACAGACAGATAAATGCCCTGTTCCGTCAGCCAGCAGTTATGGTTACCTATGTGCAATTGCGTAAGCAGTATGCAGGTATTGAACGAACGTTTATTAAGCAATCATATGATGCACAAATTGCAGAACATCCTGCTATGTACATTAGTGAAAAGAGCAAATCACGTTTGCTTTCACAAATGGAAGCATTGGCACAAAAGCGTTATACTGAAATTGCTTCTCGTAATGCAGCAGATAGAGTATTAATGTTTGCTGATAACCCTGCTATCCGTTCTAACGCAGCATTTAGTGCACGTACTGTGGGTCGTTACTATCGTGCAACAGAAGACTTCCAACGCCGTATTTGGCGTATGGCTAAGGTAGCACCACGTGTGTTGTACCGTTTACGGTTGGCACATCAAGGCTTAGACGCTACTGGCGAGGTGCATCCAGACCAAAATGGTGACCCGTACATCATTATGCCTATGGATAAAATTATCTATAAGGCTACTGATACCACATTACGTGCTCTTACTGGTGACGGATACCGTCAACCAGCATTTAGTGACTTTACTCTTAAGTTAAAATTAGTTAACCCATCATTCCAACAGGATGCAGGATTACCTACATTGGCTGGTCCAATGGCAGGGCTAAGCGTTATTGGTATTAAAAACCTTTTGGGTGCTACTAATAATCCATTGTTAACTAAAGCGGGAGAGCAATTAGATACACTAGCGTTGGGTAATATTGGTGACAATATTGACATTGCACGTGCTATTGTGCCATCAACTGTAACTAAATTATGGTCAATTCTTCCTCTTAACGAAAAGACTCGTCAAGAAGTAACAGCAGGACAGCAGGCTATGGCATACATGGCGGCACATGGCTATTACTTAGATGCTAATTCAACTGCTGAAGAAAAAACTGCATACATTAAGAACTTGCGCATTAGTGCGCATAACATTATTGCATTGCGTTCTATTTTAGGTCTTGTTTCACCCGTTGCTCCTTCAATGCAAGAAAGCATGGATGTTCCTGATTACTTAAAGAATGCCAGAATTACAGGATTACGCCCAGAGTTCTTTGACATTCTTAATGGTATTACTATTGCTAGCCAAGGCGATATTCAAGACCCATACGGTTTAGCATTGGCTACATTTACGGGTAATAACCCAGGTAAGTTAATCTATACAGTATCTCGTACAGATAAAGCAACTAAAGTTGTTGTAAGAAATACTGAAGGACTTAAGAATTGGGCTATTGATAACAGCAAACTTATTGAAACCTATGGAGAAGCAGCATATATCTTTGCGCCACAAGTGGGCAAGTTTACACCAGCATCATATAACTGGATTCAAGCATCAGGTCTTATGTCTAATAAAACACTTGAAAAGTATTATGATGACATTTTAGTATCACAAGATAAGCAGGCTTATTACAATATTGCAACGCAAGAAAAAGAAATGCTATCTAATATGGCAGACCCTAATGCTCGTTCCATAATTATTGGACAAGCAGAAGATGCCCGTAGGAATCTTAAAACTTCTAATCCATTGCTTGCAAAAGCCCTTATTGGCGGTGGCAATAGCATTGGTGATGAGACAAATATGATGGCAAAGATAGAACAAATTATCTCAGACCCTAAGGCCAATATTGATGCAAGCACACGCACACGTATGGGTCTAGCAATTAAGATGGTTAAAGATTTTATGGCGTTTGCCCAAGACCCACGTTTTGGTAATGCTATTAATGGTATTGAAATTAAACGTGAACGTAAAGCACAAGTTGAGGCTAACATTAAAGATTTAATGGCTGGTGATTTGTATGTTACTGAAGCAAACCGTGCAGTTTTCCAATCAATTCTAGACAGTTTATCTCGTGATTCATATATCACATTTAGTCGGAGGTCATAATGGCAGAACCAATTCAGTTCTTTGGCGGTACCTCATCTGCTGTTAATATTAATCCTAGTGGTGGTTCTGCTACTTCTTTAATTGATTCAGATTTTTTTGGTGATAATGCTAGGTATCAAGTAGTAACCAAAAATGGTCAGCAGTATGTTGCAGACAAAAATGGATACCAGCATTTTGTTATTATTACTGGTTCTGGAAAAAATATTAAATATCAAGTTACTGGTGATTTAAACAAAGCACAAGCAGCATACATTAAAAACTTTCCTGGTGGTTTGCCTGCACTTAAAAAAGCATTATTAAAATCTGGTTATATTAAACAAGTTGAATATGACAATAATAATTATATTGGTGGTCTTGTTAATGCTATTTCAGACTTATCTATTCAATCAGTACAAGGTTATGCTTATGAAGGTAAGACTGAATTTGCTCCAATGTCTTCTTTTCTTATGGCACAAAAGCCTACTGGTACTGGTGGCACCAGTAAGGCTGGTACTTGGAAAGATACATCAACAGATTTAACAGACAAGGGTGATGCTTACAAGGAAATCAATGATTACATCCTAGATAACCTTGGACGTGAAGCAACACAAGAAGAAAAAGATGCCTTTTATAATGACATCCATGCACGTGAATTAAAGTCTGGTGTACAGACTGTATCTACTCGTGATGCAACTGGAAAGATTACTAAGACTCAAAAACTTGGTGCCCCTGTTTCAGCAGATGAGCGCATAGGTGCGCTAAATACTGTTGTCAAGAAAGCACTAGATGGTGTAGATGTTAATACTATTCTTACATCTACAAAGGGCAGTAAGGTTGCAACAGATATTGCTAAACTTCAAAAGGCTGCTGCTGACTATGGTCAACCAATGACTGCTGCTGAGGCATTAAAGAAAGTCCAAGAAGGATTTGGAATGGCTGATTACATTGCCAAGCAAACAGAACGTTTGCGTCTTAATTCTATGACTATGTTTAGTAACCTTAAAGACCACATTAATAATGGTGGAACGGTTAAAGACATTGCTGACCAGTATGCTTTAATTAAAGCACGCAAACTTGGTATTGCATTGACCGACTCAATGGCTGATAAAGATGTTGTGGCTGCAATTACAAAGGATGGTGGTCTTATGAGTACCGCAGATTTTACTAGACAAATGCAAGCAAACCCACTATGGGGTCAAACAGAAGAAGCGCATGGTATTGCTGCTAACTTTGCTGACACTATACTTAAGTCGTTTGGATTCATGGGGTAAACAATGGCAGCAACAGACTCACAGAATGCAGCACGTTTAGAAGAAGCAAAGGCCGCTGCTGCTGCAAGAGCAGGCAAGACAACTGCAGAGCGCCTAGCAGAAATGAAGGCTGAACGCGAAAAGAAACTTGCAGCAGAAGCAGAGGCTAGAGCAGCAAAAAAAGCATCTACGCCTTCTGGACAAAGCGCAACAGAAATTGCTTCAAATAAAAAATTTGCTGAACAAATGCTTCAAAATAATCCAGATACGGGTGCAGGTGGAATAATTGGTTCTACTATTGCTAAATGGGCAATAGACCCAAAGACTGGCAAAAATCGCACACCTCAAGAAATTATTGACGCAGTTACAGAAGCCGTCCTTGCAGATAAAAATTATGGTGGTGTATCTTTAGACCCATCAACAGGTAAGCCACAATCTTGGACTGCTGCACAAAAAGTAAATCAAGTCTTAATGCAGTTAATGCAAAATGCTAAGTATGAAGGACAACGTTATCAACCAGCAAACGAAGTTTATGAATACCTTAAAAAAGGTGCTCGTGCTAATACAGTAAAAACACTTGCTAATAAATCTGAATCTTGGACACTTGGAAAAGATACTGTTGGCACAATTATTGACAGACAAAACTTTGGTGATGCCTATAGTATGAAAAGATTTGTTGTAGACCCAACCACAAATCAACTTACTCCAGAACAATTCAAAGCATATAATGCAGCAATAGCATCAGGAGAAAAAGTAACAGCAATTGACCCTGTCACTGGTGGTGAAGTTCGTCTTGACCTTCAAGGAAGATACACTCTGGGTGAACAACCTACTGGAGATGTAACTGGAATGGATTATAGTCAATATACTCCAGAATATGATTCTCTTAATTATAGTCCTTTGGATATTTTTGATACTGGCAAGGGCACTGGCGCACGTAATATGTCTGGCGGTGTTGGCGGTTCTAGCAGCAGTGGTTCAGGTGGTTCTAGTGACATTAGTGATACAACTAAAGATGCATTTGCTGCACTTGAAGATTTGTTTCGGTCATATGGTTTAGATAGCCTTTCAGGTGAGATTAAGGGATACATGTCATCAGGGCTTACAGCCGCTGAAGCGTTGATTAAACTTAAAACAAATCCTAGTGGTGCATATGCTGAGCGTTTTGCTGGTAACTTTGCTCGTCAAAAAAAGGGACTTAACATGATGTCCGAAGCAGCATACATTGAACTTGAAAATTCATATGCTGAGACACTAAGGTCATATGGTTTAGGCAGTATGCTTAGTGTTGATTCTAAAACTAATTGGAAATTGTTTTCTACTTGGATGGCAAATGATATTAATGCTCCTGAGTTTAAAGACCGTATTTCTACAGTAGAAGACCGTGTTGTTAATGCTGACCCAATGATTAAAGATACTTTTAAGAAATGGTTTCCAAGTCTTACTGACCAAGATTTAATTGCTTATTTCCTTAGCCCAAGCGATACAATTGGCAAGTTAAAAGAAAAAGTAACTGCTGCTGAAATTGGTGCAGCATTCCTTGGTCAAGGTTTATCAACTGACGTCACATCTGCAACTGACCTTGCTAGATATGGTATTGACCGTGCTGGTGCGCTTCAAGGCGCAGCAGATATTAAATCTGTTTTACCAACATCAGAAAAACTAAGTAACATTTATAATGAAGCAGGAATTGATTACACTCAAAAATCTGGTGAAGAAGAGTTTCTTAAATCTAATCAAAAGGCTGCAGAAGACCGCAAACGTTTAAAGTCACTTGAGCGTGCACAATATATGGGTGACTCTGGAGTTAACTCACAATATGGAAGCCTAGCCAAGAACACTCAAGGCGCTTTCTAATAAAGAATCCCGTGTAGACCGACCAGCCCAACACGGCGTACAAGACTGGTAGCAAAAGCCAAACAGCATTCCCCAATGCTGACCTTGAGGTTTGCGATTCAACTAATGAAATATGGGAGGACGGTTGCTATGAGCAACAACTACTGGGACGAAGATGAAGACGATAACGACATCACAAATGAGCCGATGGATGGCAGTGACTTATTAAAGAAACTGCGTAAAGCCAAGCGTGCAGATGAAAAGCGTATCAAAGAACTAACTGACCAACTTGAGGGTTTCTCAAAGGCTCAGAAAGAATCTATCATCAAGAAAGTTCTAGAAAATAAGGGCGTAAGTCCAAAGGCTGCACGATTAGTAGCACGAGAACTAGAAGGCGATTTAACAGAAGAGTCAGTTTCTAACTGGCTTGATGATAACGCTGAAGTATTCGGATTACAAGTACAGCAAGAGGAACAGCCAAGAAATACACTTGACCGCGCTGCATTACGTCAGCAGGACATTGTGACTTCACAGGCGATTACGCCTGACCGTGCTGATGACACATTACTTAAACTCAACAATGCTGCTAGCGCAGAAGAGATTATTGCAATGATTCAATCGGGCGACTTTAACTAACAACAACCGAAATCTAACCCCTCATAAGGAGGTGCAAAAATGGCTAATGCATATACAACCACAGGTTCAACGTCTCTCGGCGGTACCGTTGGTGGTGCTGGTCTCGTACAAAAGGCGTATGACCGTCTTATCGAGTTCGCACTCCGTGCACAACCACTAATCCGTTCAGTGTCTGATAAGACTCCTGCACGTCAAAGCATCCCTGGTTCATCAGTTGTCTTGCAGCGTTACGTAGACCTCACAAAGGTTACATCAACTCTTACAGAAACAACAGACCCAGATGCTGTAGCACTTGCTACACCAACATACACAACCATTACTCTTGCCGAGTATGGTAACGCAGTACTAGTAACACGTGCTTTGGAACTATTCAGCCTTGCTGACGTAGACCCAGCAGTTGCTAACATCATTGCGTTCAACATGGCAGACTCAATTGATGATGTTGCACAGACAGTACTACGCGGTGGAGACAATGCTCTCTACGGTGGAACACGTACTTCAACAGCAACACTTACATCATCAGATACATTTACTTCAGCACTTGCTCGTAAGACAACTGCAAAGTTGCGTGCTAACAAGGCTATCCCACGTAAGGGTTCACTTTACTGGGCAGGACTTCACCCAGAAGTTTCACACGACCTTCGTGCTGAGACTGGTGTTGGTTCATGGCGTCAGCCACACGAGTACCAGAGCAATGACTCAATCTGGGCTGGAGAAATTGGTACATACGAAGGTGCATTCTATGTTGAATCACCACGTCTGTACAACGACACAGTAGGTGCTGCTAAGTCAACATCTACAACAACAACTTCTGCATCATCTGCAGTTGGTGCTACAACTCTTACTGTTACATCATCATCAGGAATTCTTGTTGGTGACTTGGTTGCAGGAACTAACATTCCTACAGGTACAAACGTAACAGCAGTTAGTGGAACAACAGTAACAATTGACCAGGCTATTGTAACTCAGGTTACTTCTGGTACATCAGTTACATTCACACACGAGACACGCGTGTTCAATACATACTTTGCTGGACAGCAAGCATTGGCTGAAGCCGTTGCCGAAGAACCACATGTAGTTATCGGACCAGTCGTTGACAAGTTGATGCGTCACCGTCCACTCGGATGGTACGGCGTACTTGGCTTCGCTCGTTACCGTGAAGAAGCGCTTTACCGCGTTGAGACTTCATCTTCAATCAACTACTAATAGTTAATTGACGGCAGTGCAGGGGTTGCTCGTGCACCCCTGCATTGCAGTAAGTCAACTAAGGAGACTAATGACTAAGTATTACTTAACACCTCCAACAGAGGAATACGGACCAGCAGGTGGGGGACGCCTGTTTATTCGTTACAAGTTAACGCGTGGCGTCAGTCTTATGCGTAATGCTGGTATCTGGACTACAACTACATTTCCAACTGAAGATGTAATTAAAGAAGCAGAACTGTTTTACCTTGGTGGACATGAATATGAAATTAGTCAAGGTGTTTATACAGAATTAACAAATGCAGGATACGGGGCAAACGTAAGGGCGGTTTAATGGAGCACCAACATATTAGTAAGGTGCTTGAATGGGGATTCAGTGCAGACCATAACTTTGTGGCAAGCCTTTGGGGTTGCGTGTTATGTGATGTAACAGCAGATAAACCATTTGAGTATGAAGAGATTTCAATTGACCATACTGCATGTGATGATGACTGTTTTGGTTGCAAGGCTAAAGGGCTTCAATTAGCAACAGGTGATGCCGCAGGCAATATTATTGCCAGCGGTACTACGCAAAAGAAGTGGGACAAAGAACTAGATTTCTACAAACAAGCAAGAGCACAAGGTGTACAACCTGAGGGCACTAATCGCAAGGCTGTAGAAAAAGCACTTGATGCATCGGCTACTTTAAACAAAGCCTATAATGCAGAAAAGATGCCCAAAGCAACGCAAATTAATAAAGAAACCGCAGCAGTAATGAAAGAGATAGGACAAATCTAATGGCAACAAAGAAAAAGGCAGCAAAGCCAATGTCTAAAAAAGCAGACATGAAGCAAGATGCAAAGATGATGATGGGCATGACATCAGCAAAAAAGTCCGCTTTCAAAAAGGCTGACAAAAAAATGGATGCCAAGAAGCCATCCGCTAAGGCAGATGCAAGAATGGATATGGCGCTTCGTAATCGTATTATGGGCAACAAGGGTAAGTAATTATGGCTAACAATAATCTTATTGTAGACCCACCTAGTGGTGGTATGGACAATCAACTTATAGTAGACCCAGTACGTAGAACACGTCGTGCTGTTGTACAACCAACACGAGCAAGAAGTATTAGATTACCAAGAACTCCAAACTTAGTTGTGGACCCTGTGGGTCCTAGTTCTAATAATCTTGTAGTAGACCCAGTGCCTAATACACGTACAGCAGCGGGAATTTATGGCAATGCTGGCGTTTCTGTAAACAAACTTTATAATACATACTAAGAAAGAAGAAAACTATGTGCACACAATGTGGATGCGCTGACCGTCCTGTAACAATTGACGCAGCAGTGCGAACAAACACCAAGCATATTGCACCATCCTACATGGGTGCATCACAAGTTGGTGGACAAGAACTACACGAATCTGATGCAAGTGTCATCACAGGCTGGAATGTTCCAGCACCATACGGAAAAGGAAAATAATAATGGCTAATGAATATATGAATAGCAACGTAACTGGTGCAGGACTAACTGTTCCTGCAAAGGTACGTAAGGCAGCAACAGATACATCATCTGTTAACAAAGCAGATTTTATGGGTGGAGTTGCTCCAGGGCAGGCTCCTACATCTGCACCTCGTCAAGGTGGCGGAACTTCTAATGGTCCATCACAACTAATCCAGGGTATTTACACACAGCCAACTGGTGGCGGACGTAAGATTTAATTATGGCACAAGACGGAACACGCAAGTCAGCAGATGACCGTTCAAAAATGAATGGTATTTATAAGCCAATTGGTTACTTTACTAATGCTGTAAAAGAATCTGGACAATATGCTAAGGCTGTTGTTAAAGATATTCTTGACGTAGACAAGTCTAAGAACACACCACGCATGACACCTAAGGGTGTTGTCATGGGAGTTAAGGCTAAAGATAACAAGGCCAAGGCTGAGTTTGGTCAAGCAGCAGGAGCGGTTCTTCAAGGTCGTCGTTATGATAAGAACGGCAAGCAAAAGTAATGCCAAAGGGTATGGGCTTCAAAGCAGCACAAAAGAGTATCGCAAAGAAGAGTGGTGTATCAATGAAGTCTGCTGGTGCAATCCTCGCATCCTCTACACGCAAAGCAAGTCCAGCAGCAAAGAAAGCAAATCCTAATTTGAAAAAGGTTAAGGGAAAATAAATGGCATCATCACCAGCATGGCAGCGTAAAGAAGGCAAGTCACCTACGGGTGGATTAAATGCAAAGGGACGTGCATCTGCTAAGGCTCAAGGGTCAAACCTAAAGCCACCTGTTAAGTCTGGTGACAATCCACGCAGAGCAAGTTTTCTTGCTCGCATGGGTGGTATGCCTGGACCAGAACGTAAACCTAATGGTGACCCTACCCGCTTGTTGCTATCGCTTCAAGCGTGGGGGGCGTCATCAAAAGCAGATGCTAAAAAGAAAGCCGCTGCTATTAGTGCACGTAACAAAGGTAAAAAGTAATGGCTAAAAAAGTTTGGGAAACACCTAACCCTAAAAAGAAGTCAACACCATTAACACCTGCTGCTAAAGCATCAGCCAAGGCTGCTGCTAAAAAGGCTGGCAGAAAATATCCTAATCTTGTAGACAATATAAGAGCAGCACAGAAGAAGGGTAAGTAATGACAACATATGGTACAGCAGTTTATAACGGCACTACATACACATTGTATGGTCGTCCTGGTTCTACTCTTCGTGATGAAATAAATCGCCTTGCTAATGGTGGAGAGTATCCACCTTATACGTCTTACCAAGATGAAGATGGTGCAGTTAATGACTGGGCTGGTACACCTAACGGTACACCGCTAGCCTCTGCTCTTAATTTAAAAGCAGACCCTACTCGTAAGTATCCTCAATACAAAGGTAACAATGCAGTTGCATCAGAACTTGCTGGTATTACTGACCCAGCCAAATACCTTGAAATTGTCACTGCTCTTAGATTGATACCCAACTAATGACAACATTTAATAATTTAATTGATGACGTACAATTAGACCTTTCGGGTTTTACTTACCGTCAAGACCGTGTTACTTATTTAGTAAGTGCTGCAACTACTAGCGATTTAATTCTTAACGTAGCCTCAACCGATAACATTGGTAAAGGCATCATTGAGATTGATGACGAAATGATGTGGGTAGATTCTTATGACCGTCAAGCAAACACTATTACTATCGCTCCTTTTGGGCGTGGATACAATGGCACTACTGCTGCTGCTCATGACACTAATACAAAAGTAGTTATTACTCCTACATACCCACGTTATGCAGTTAAGCGTGCAATTAATGACACCATTGGTGCGGTATATCCAAAGGTATTTGCAACTGGCTCTTCAGCCGTATCATTTTTGGCTAGCCGTACAACATACCCATTGCCAGCAGATGCTGTGCAGATTCTTTCAATGGCATGGCAATCAGTAGGACCAACTAAAGAATGGCTTCCTATCCGCCAATGGCGTTGGGACCCACTAGCATATGCAACTTCTTTCCCAACAGGTAAATCTGTCTCTATCTATGACAACGTACTTCCTGGTCGTACTATCAATATTATTTATGCACATATTCCAACTGGCATGTCCAATTTGTCCGATGACTTTGAAACAATAACTGGACTGCCTTCATCTATGAAAGATGTAATTGTTTATGGCGCAGCATGGCGTTTGTCTTCATACGTAGACCCAGCACGTATTTCTATATCTTCCCCGCAAGCCGATGAGTTAGACGTTAAGCGTCCATACGGTACGGGAACAAATGTAACAAAGAACCTACAAGCGTTGTACCTGCAACGTCTTGAAGAAGAATCTCTAAAACAGAAACTTCAGTACCCAACCCGCGTCCACTATTCACGATAGGCGTATAGATGACAACTCGTAAATACAGTTCCCGTTCCCAGCAAACAACGCTGACATCAGCGGTCACCTCTGGTGCCCTGACTATTCCAGTTGTCAACGCCCTAACACTTCTTGGTGGAGCAACCGTTTCTACTGGTCAGACATTTGTAGTTGTCATTGACCCAGATACGGCTCTTGAAGAAGTAGTAGAAATTACGGCGGTTAGTTCTAATAACTTAACCGTAACTCGTGCAGTAGATATGTCAGGTGCAGCAGCACAGGACCACTCTGCTGGTGCAGTAATCCGACACATGATTATTGGTCGTGACCTTCGTGAATCTAACTTACACATTGAAGCAACTGGTTCTTATAATGATGGCACTAGCACACATACCATGCATGGACTTGGTTCATCAGATGGTGTTGTAGTTGGTACCACCGCTACTCAAACTCTTACAAATAAAACTCTTACTTCACCAATTCTTACTGGTACTTTAGAAAATGATGCAAGCATTACTTTTGAAGGTGCTACTGCAGATGCCTATGAAACGACTCTTACAGTTGTAGACCCTACTCAAGACAATACAATTACATTGCCTAATACAAGTGGCACAGTAGATATCATTAATGCTGTTCAAACTTTAACTAATAAGACAATAACAAGTCCTACTATTAACGGTACCCCTGTTATTACTGGTCTTTCATCTGCTGGTATGTCTGCATCATCTGCTGCCCCTAAGGATTATGTAGACTCTATCCTTGGTTCTGCCACTGCTGCTTCTACATCTGCTACATCAGCGGCGGCTAGTGCCACCGCTGCTGCTACATCTGCTTCTTCCGCAGCCACATCTGCGAGTTTAGCAGCAACATCTGCAACTTCGGCTGCGACATCACAAACCGCAGCGGCTACTTCAGCAGCCTCTGCAGCCACTTCTGTGACTACAGCAGCCACAAGTGCAACCTCAGCAGCAGCCTCGGCTACGGCAGCGGCTACAAGCGCTACAAGCGCGGCTGCTTCTGCAACTACTGCTGCTAATTCAGTTGCTACTATAGCATCGTATGCTACTACAGCATCCAACTCAGCAAGTGCAGCAACAACATCTGCTTCTTCTGCTGCTACCTCAGCATCATCGGCTGCTACGTCAGCCTCTTCTGCTGCAACTAGCGCAACAGATGCTGCTACAACTTATGACAATTTTGATGACCGTTATCTTGGCAGCAAAACATCTGCTCCTACATTAGACAATGATGGCAATACACTTCTTGTTGGTGCTATTTATTGGAACTCTACCGCTAATGCTATGTATGTATGGTCAGGTTCTACATGGGTGCAAATTGCTACAACTAGTGTTTACGCAGCACCTACCCTTGGTAGCACGACTATTAACTCTGGTGCAACAGTATCAAATGTTAATGGGTTAACTATTAACTCAACTACAATTCCAACATCAGCAACCTTGCTTACATCAGGTGGTGCTTTAGGCACACCAACATCAGGAACTTTAACCAATGCTACAGGGCTTCCACTTTCAACTGGTGTAACTGGAACATTGCCAGTTGCTAATGGCGGTACTGGTGTAACAAGTTCAACTGGCACTGGAAACAATGTTTTATCTGCAGCACCAACATTAACTGGAACAGTAACAGTATCAGGTGATATTAACTTGTCTGCAACTAATGCTCCAGGAAGTTTAATTGACCAATTAACACTCATTCTTATGGGTGCCCTCTAATATGAAAGGTAGTAACTAATGGCTACAACAACTAAAGCGCTGGCTAGAACAGCAGCAGCAGTAACAAGTACAACACTATACACAGTTCCATCAGCAACTACTGCGGTAGTAAGTAATATCGTAGTAAGCAATACTGCGGCAACTGCAGCAACTTTTACGATAACATTTGATAGCATTGAAATATTCAAAGACGTGGCACTTGCTGCTAATTCAACCGCAATGTTTGACCTTAAGCAGGTCCTTGCAACTACAAAAATTATTGCTGGTCTTGCATCAGCAACTACAGTTAAGTTTCACATCAGCGGAGTGGAGATTTCCTAATGGCAAGTACAGTATTTCCTTTAGCATCAACATCAACTGTTGTGCCTCGTGATTTAACCTTACAACAAACAATTACATCTGGAACTAGCATTACATTTCCTTCTAGCATCACTTGGGCTTATGCCGTACTTATTGGCGGTGGCGCTGGTGGTCGAACAACAGGCGGCGGCGGTGGTGGAGGAGGAGGAGGAGTTACTATAGGTTGGGTAAGAGTTACAACATCAACCCCTTGCACTATTGGCGCAGGTGGAGCAGAAAGCGTAAATGGTAGCCCAACTACTTTTGGAGGAATGGTTGCAGGCGGTGGCGGTACACAAACGCCAACAGCAGGTTTTGGTGGTGCAGGTGGTGGCGGAAATGCTGGAAGTGCTGGTATTGCTGGTGCTGCAGGATTTTTTGGCGGTACAGGTGGAGCAGCAGGTACAACTACTGCTGCTGGTGGTAATGGTTATAGCGGCGGCGGTGGTGGTGGAAGTACTTCACTTAGTGCGTTTGCTGGTGGTGTTGGTATGTCTGGTGGCGGCGGTGGCGCTACATCTGGAACAACTACTAATGGCGGTGCTGGTGGTTATGGAACTTGGACTGGTGGTGGTGGAGGTTCATCAGTAACTGGTGCAGGTGGTGCTGGTGGAAATACTACAAGTTATACTGGTGGCACTGCTAGTGGTGCTGCTGGAGGCGGCGGTGCAGGAACATTAGCAAACGGTTCTGCTGGTGGTGCAATAAATGGTGGCGCTGGTGGTTCTGGCGGCGGTGGTGGCGGTGGTGCTTCAACTAGTGGTACTGGTGGCACAGGCGGCAATGGCTGCATTATTCTTTATTATTAAAATTCAGGAGAAATAAATGACTATTAAATATGAATACAAATGCAATGCGTGTTCACACGATTACGTCGAACAACGCGGCAATGATGAGCCAAATATTTTTTTTAGTACTTGTTTAAAATGCAATGTTGGAACTTATGAAGAAACAGGACATACTGTTTTGTCATTAGAACCAGAGCGTGTAACAGTAGAGTATTCAGAAGAATAAAAATAACCCCTGAGCATGGGTTTAAACTGCTCAATTAATTTTATTGGAGTAATTATGTGTTATCAATGCGGTAATTGTTCTCATCAACCTACTCGCACAATAGATGATGTTATAGATGAAGCAGATTTATTACCTATGTAAGGAGCAGCCATGGCTGGAAGAGATATAACCGAAGGTCGAAATACTCGTGCTATTGCAGTTGACCTTGGTATAGGAACAGGAACCATCTGGCAAAACACAGGCAATTCATTTGATTGTGCTATTGCTGGTATTCCATTTCTTACTGCTATTAGTGACACACGCCCTTATGAGCGCGCCACTGCACCGTTTAGAAAACAACAGTTTGATTCACAACGCGACCCAGGTGAGCAGTCGCTCACTGGTTGGTGGTTACGTAGCCAGTCATCATTTCATACAGGTGCTGGTATTAATTTCTATGACCCACTGGCTAATCCTTACTCAACTACAATTGCATCTAACTCATACCGTATTGCTAACTCGGTTGGTGTAGATATATGGACACCAGGACAAGTTAGTTTGTTAAAAGAAACTGCTAACTTATCTGGTGTTACTACTGGTGTGTATAAAACAATTTCTGTTGTTGATGGCTCAACTGACAAAATAATTGGATGGACACCAGCAAATACAACTATTAAAAGTTACACTGCTGCTGGTGCTTCGACTACATATACAAGCGTAGTAACCGCAGGGTTAGATACAGCCACACTTGCTATTGCAACTGATGGCGCACACTTGTTTGTTGCTGACAATGACCATATTTATACAGGTGAAATTGCTACACCTGCTGCTGGATATACACAGTATTACAATACTGGCAGCGAAAAGATTGTTCTTGGTTGGGCAAAACAAAGACTTGTAGCATGCATTGGTGCTGCTGTTTATGAATTAACTGGAGCCAGAGGCTCAAGCCATACACTACCTACTGCAGCATATACACATCCAAACTCTGATTGGAATTGGACATCTATATCTGAATCTGGTTCTGCTATCTATGTTGCTGGTTACCTTGGCGGTAACTCTGCTATCTATAAGTTTACATTAGATACTACTGGTGCTATGCCTGTGCTGTCATCTGGTATAGTTGCAGCACAATTACCTATTGGTGAAATAGTTTATAAGATTGAATCTTATCTTGGATACCTAGCAATTGGAACTAACAAAGGTGTACGTATTGCATCTATTCAACCAACAGATGGTTCAATAACTTATGGTCCACTTATTATTCAAACAGATAATCCTGTATTAGATTTTGCTTTTAGAGATACATTTGTTTGGGTTACTGGTTCTGTAAATGGTTTTGCTGGGTTGTATCGTATTGACTTAAGTACTGAAATTGACACGCTTAGATTTGCATGGGCACATGATACTTATTTACCAGATGTAATTGGTTATGCAACAAGTGTAGATTTTGTTGGTAATACAAATCAAATTGCTTTTACTACATCAAGCAGCAATGGTATTGCTATTCAATCTACAACTGTATTAAATCCTAGTGGGTATCTAGAAACAGGGTTTATCAGATACAACACATTAGAACTTAAAAACTTTAAGCGCCTTCATGCGCAAGGTGATTTTACTTATGGCTCTATGAGCCTACAAACTAAAGATAATTTAAACAACGTTTATGATGTTAACTCATATGATTCTGTTATTGGCAATCCTGAATCTACAATCACTCAACCGTTTGGTGCACAAGATTCATTAGCGTTGCGTTTTGTTTTATACAGAGACGCAGATGATTCAACTGTAGGTCCTGTATTTAAAGGCTATCAACTTAAAGCAGTACCAGCATCACCACGTCAACGTATTATCAAGATACCTTTGTTAAACTATGACACAGAAACAGACAAGTACAATGCAACTATTGGCTATGAAGGACGGGCTAAAGACCGCCTTCTTGCTTTAGAATCAGCAGAAGCAACTGGTGACGTAGTATCTTGGCAAGACTTTCGTACTGGTGAAATTCAACAGTGCCTCATTGAAGAAGTATTGTTTACGGACATTACTCCTCCCGACAAGAGATTAACTGGTTTTGGTGGCGTTATCTCTCTAACCATTAGAACGGTATAACATGAATGTAGATGTAGCCACAATTGTATACTCATATTTTTTTGTAGGTATTGCCGTCTTTGCGGGTGTAGCCATTGTTGCTAGACATACCATTAAAGAACATACTGAAGAATTAAAAGATAAACTTAATCGTATTGAGTACGCATTATATAATGATGGCAAGACTGGTCTTATTAATAAAGTAGAAGAACTATTAGAAAACCAGCAATGTATTCGTGTAGATGTAGAAGTATTAAAGGCTAAGGCAGAACAATAATGGGGTATACAACTATAATTCCTGAACCACAATGGGACCCAGTAACACCCAATGTCAACCCAAATGATTGGGAAGACGATGAAGATGATGACTAACTAACCTCGAAAGGTACAAGTGAAACTTCCCCGTTTACTTGCAGTATGGTTCCTAGTATTAGGAACTTCTATATTTTGTTTACCATTTGCGCAAGCAACTCCACCAGAATTAATGGCTAGAGATGTAACAATTATTTGTGCTAATCCTGCTGGTGAAACACATAGTGCGCTTACAGGTTGGGATGCTGACAACACTTACTTTGATGGTAAAGGTTCTATCCCAAAATTATATTGCGAAGGTGGTTTTGGTGGTGAATGGACTACTTATATAAGTGATAACTACACAGGTAAAGGTAGGTATTACAATGGTATTGGACCTATTGCTGTGCCAACTCCAGAACCTTCACCCGTTCCTTCAGTTGAACCAACTCCAACTCTGAGTCCTGTACCCGTATCTGAGCCGAGTCCAACTCCGACTGTAACACCAACTGTCGAGCCTTCTCCAGTGCCAACTGTGACTCCAATGCCTGAACCTTTGCCAACCAATACCCCTGTGTTGCCTGAACCATTACCTACTCCATCCTCTGTAGATACCAATACGCCAGCGCCAGTACCGCCAGCGCCACTCCCAACCCCAGAGCCACAGCCTACACCTCTTCCTGTTGAACCAATATTAATTGTAGACCGTTGTCCTGAAATGTGTCCGCCAACAAATCTTTTGCCTGAACCATTACAGCCTGACCCTGTTCCAGAACCACCTGTTGTAATTCCACCCCAAGTGCCAAGTCCAGAACCTGTGCCTTTGCCTGAGCCATTACCCCAGCCAGAGCCCGTACCTGTGCCTCTAGCACCAGAACCTGCTCCTGAACCTGTGCCAGTTGCAGAAGAACCTCCTGCCCCTGCGCCAGAGCCTGCTCCTGTTGAGGAGGACCCTCCTGTATTGGGACCACTTCCTCCACTTCCTGAGGAACCAACTGCTCCTGAGCCAGAGGTAACTCCTGTTCCTCCAACTCCTGAACTTGCTCCTGAACCTGCACCTAAGCCTCCTGTTGTACCAGATGTTGTACCACCTGTTGTGGCTACAGTTAATTCTACACCAGAAGAACGAGCAGCAGTAGCAGAAACGCTTATAAAAGCGGCGCAAGGTGCGCCCGTAACAGCACAAGCAATTGAATCAGCAGGTCTTGAATACAAAGACTTACCTCCTGCTACACCAGTTGAAGTACGCGAGGATGAAAATGGTAATGAGGTTGTTATTACTGCAGAAGTAGCAGCAGCCCTTGTTGTACTTGAGAATCCTGCTGAATTACTCAGCGCAATTTTTAATGACCCAAGTCAAGCCTTGCTTGCATTTGCAAGCATTGGTGCTGACATGTCAGTTGAAGAAAGAAAAGAATCAGAAAAAATTATTATCGCATCAGTTATTGCTGGGCAGGCTGCGGTTAACGCAGCAGGCATGGCAGGAGTAGCAGCCTATAGGAGAAAACCATGATGAAAATAATGAAAGATATGATTGACCAACTATGGACAGTACTCGGCATGTTTATTGCATGGGTTGTTCTTGATGGTTCAGCAAAGACTGTAGTTGGATATGCAATCATGGGAACATTGGTTGCATGGGCAATTACTTATCCATTACGTAACTCAAAGGAATAATGATGAGCCAACGTAATCAATTTCTTATGGCTGCACGTGCAGAAATAGGAACAGTTGAAGGTCCTAAAGATAATGAAACTAAGTACGGAGCCTTTACTAAGGCTAATTTCCAACCATGGTGCGGAAGTTTTTGCATGTGGGTGGCAGCACAAGTAAACCTAAAGATTCCTAATGTTGTATCTACAACCATAGGAGCAGAGAAGTTCAAGGGAACTGGCGCATGGGCTAATGCTGAAACAGCAAAGCCTAAGCCAGGAGACTTGGTCTTCTTTGATTTTGCAGAAGGTGGTAACCCTATTGACCATGTTGGCATTGTTGTTAAAGATAATGAAGACGGAACAGTAACTACCATTGAGGGCAATACATCAGGTGATAAAAAGAAATCTTCATCAGAACGTAATGGTGGAGAGGTAGTGCAGAAAGTTCGTGCTTACCGCAAAGACAATAAGAAAAAACTTCCAACATTTATTGTTGGCTTTGGTTCCCCAAAGTTTAAGGATTAGGAGTCCTCATGAATAAAGAAAAGATTAAGCAGATTGCTTTAACTTACCTACGTTCTGCAGCAGCAGTAGCAGCAGGTTTGTACATGACTGGCGTACATGACCCTAAGACACTGGCATCAGCCTTTGTTGCAGGATTAGTTGGTCCAGCGCTTAAAGCCCTTGACCCATCAGCAAAAGAATTTGGTGTAGTTAAGAAGTAATACCCTTTTAAGGGGCTTACCAGCCCCGTAGAGACAAGAAGCCCCCGCTCAGGTACATTAACCTACCTGGCGGGGGTCTTTTTTTGTTTTAATTATAGTCTAAGTATAACTGGCGTGGAATTATATTAAGTTTTTTGCGTAATACTCTGCGTTGGAACTCCGTGGTATTACCCCAATATCCTAGTACCTCATGTTTGAGGGCATAGTCCAAGCACTGGTCTGCTACGGTACAACCACTACATATTCTTTGTATTAATTTTAAACTAGGGTAAGCACTTGTTCCTTCTGTTGCAAAGAAAGCATCTGGGTCAGTATCTGCACAGTTAGCCTCTTCTCTGAATGCGTACATTATCCTCCTGTTGAGTAGAAACCTGAGCCTTTAAACTTGACTGGCGGTGATGACCATATCTTAGTCATTATCATTTGGCAACATACTGGTTCACGGTCATCTCCAAACTCACGGTATACTTCTTGAGTCATATTACAAAGGTCACATTTATAATCGTAGTTAGGCACAATCATCTCCATCTATCTCAGTGGGTGCAGTAGTAATTGTCCCACATTCTATACATTCTTGTGATAAATCATACCAACCTACTGCTCTGGTATCTTCATCCCATATAACAGTAACCTTAAACATCTTGCATCCACAAATGCAAGCAAAGGTAGGTTCACCTCTAAGGTCGTCAATCATTTTTACTATTCCAAAACATTTTATAGTATTCAACGTCAAGAGCAAAGCGTTTCATATGCTTAACTAATGCACCAGTGTGTGTGTACAAAGGAACTTTTGCTTGGTGCATCATACGGAAGAAGTTAATATCTTCTGATACAAACTCTTCTCCTACTCCTGTTTCATTAAAGTATGGCTTTGACCCATGCACCTTACGCATTGCTGTAACTGCGTTGCGGTGCATAAGTACAAATCCAAATCCTGCTGAACCAACTTTGATGAGTGCATCTTTAGGAAGTGGATGAACGTATGCAATCTTGTAGTCATCACCCTCTACCCAGTTAAATACAGCAGGATACGGTGCCATAACAGAAGCCTCATTCTCTTTAGAGATGAAGTATGTACCAGTAATTACTGGTCTTTGTATTGGGTCTGCTGCATCCCATACTAATTTAAGTGCTGTTTCTGTTAATACTATGTCACTATCTACCCAAAGAATCCAATCAAAGTCTGTCTTGTCATACCAGAAGTTCAACGCTTCTTGGCGTTGCCTTCCAATCTGATTGCCTTGCACACGCATGGCTGACTTGATAGGTATTGATGAGGTCAGTGCTGCATACACAACACCTTCGGTGAACTTGCCATCTGTTGAGCCACCGTCACACCAACATAACATTATTTGATTATTCATCTGTGTCTTCTGTTTGTTCGACATCTGTTGCATCTGATACAGCGGCGTCTTCTTGGTTGTCTTGCTCATGATATGGCTTCCACCCTCCTAGGTGTTTGACTAATGAGTTGAGCGCACGCTGCACCTTCATGCGTGCTCCGTCTGGTGTGCTATCCATGTCTTTAGATAGTACTGCCCAGTCGGGTGAGTCTACGCTAAAGCGTAGCCTGAGTGTATTTTGCTTAGCATCTGTTAATCTATAAAACCCAGATGCAATGTCTGAGCGCAGTGACAACCAGTTATTTCCATCTGATAATGCACCTCCGCCAAATTTAGAGTTAAGGTCTTGAATCTTAGTAGGGATTTCATATGTTTCCCCAATGATTGAAGGCAAGAATGCTTCTACAACTGACACGTCATAGTAGTACAAGTCGGACATATCGTACCCAACTTTCTTAGCCTTTTCTTTTTCACAATATGTAATTGCTGCATTACGCAGCGACTTAGCAATTAATTTGTCGCGGTCTTTTTGTGGTAAGGCAGACCATTCTTTGTACTTACGGGGGTGACCGACAAACCACACCCACAACTCTTGACCTATGTCGTCACGTTCTAACATGCCGTAACGTTTTGCATACTCAGATGAGAGTTGTTGTACTAACTCGTTATACTCTTCAATGTAATTCATTAAGGAATGATTACCTCGCCATTAACAATAGGCACTGCAAACGGTGTTACCTTGCGGTTGTGTTCAACAAGGATGCCCATACCTGTTTGCCAGTTAGCAGAACCTGATGTGAGATAAGATGCTTGTTTAATGTCCATCATGTGACCGACCTCTAACCCGTATAAAGTACTGGTTTTTCCGTAAAATCCTGTGGTCTCATGTTGTAATCCAACACGATGTGTGTGTCCACACACTACGGATTTACCTAAACGCTTGGCTAAGTTTAATGCGGTAGCCCCTGGTGCACGGTTGAGTGCACCTTCATCTCCGTGTGCCATTACCCAACCAGGTAGCAACTCATGCATCTTATGTAAGTAATTAATCTTTAATTTGCCATAGCCTAGTAGTTCCTCAATCTCTAATGACTTGAGTGACATAAAGGCTGGCGCATACTTGCGCATGTATGTATCTATGCGGTCAGTATGGTTACTGCGTTGAATGTAAAATGGCTTGTTACCCAGAGCCTTGCGGTAACGAGCCATAATGTCGTGCGTTAAATTAATACTATCTTGTAGGGTATTAGCATATTCTCCTGCCATACCCTTGTTCCAGCGCGATGGTTCGGGTGCATCTAACTCATCACCTACGCACCATAGTTCGTCTGGTTTGTAATCAGCAATGAACTCTATAGTTGCATCTACTGCTTTATTATTTTGATATGGTATCTGTAAATCGCTTAGTACGACTACTCTCTTCACATCTATTCTCCATTCGGGATACCTTCCCACTGTCCACGCTGGACTAGTAACCCGATTATGGCATAGTTTGCTAGGTCAATCAGTGTATCTTCAATACTTTCGTAGTTGGGCGTGTCGCCTGTATCTACTAGGTTGTTAAGTCGAGCCAATTTATCGTACATGCGTACGCGTAGCCCATTCATAGCACCACCAGGTGCACCTGAGATGTTGAGTGGGCCGTAGTCAGCATGCTTACGCACTAGTACTGAGTACAGTTCGTCCATAATTTCTGATGCGTTCTTAGGGCTTTTCATCTAACACTTCCTTAAGGCTGTTATCAAAGTGGAACATTGCTTCTCTAACTGAGAACTCTTCCCATACTTCTTCTGCTTTGTCATACTTACTGGCTACTAAGATGGCAGCCAATGCGGTAACACACATCTTGGCTTCTTCTAACTCACCCTCACATATGGTTTCATATACATCATGCAGTGCGCTGATGATGTCAAGCATTCTGTTTTCAGATACTGGTATAGCAATAGCAAAATCTATATGCTCGATGTGTTCCCAAAATGTATTATCCAGGGGTAACGCACTCTCTGATTCGCTCATCTAGCCACTCGCTTCCTTGTTTAATCATCATGCTGTTGACATCTTCTCCGTCTGGCATGCTGATGATGTTAACATTGCCTAACTCTCTACTGATTTTCTTGCCGAACTCTAGCCCTGCTGCATCACCATCTGCTAATACAATTACAGTATCAAAGTCATCAAGTATCTTAGCATAGTGTGGCTTCCAGTTGTTAGCCCCAGGTATACCGATGGTTGGGTGTGTAGTTTTAACTGACATCATGATGCAATCGAACTCACCTTCGGTGACGCATATGTATTTATCTGCAACAAAACATGCTTGCGTATTAAACATAGTTGTCTTAGCACCTACTAGTCCCATGTACTTAGGTTCCTCATTGTGCATACCACGAAATCTAATATCAACTACGCCTGATGGCGTGATGTATGGAATAGCAAGCCTACCCTTGTAAGGCTCATGACCTGGAAGCGGTTCGTCTACCACCCCCAGATGAAAGATGTTTGCCTCTTCTACCGAGAGTTGACGGCTTGCCAGATAATCCTCTGCGAGATTTATCTTGGCTGCGTATCTCTGCGTTGCCTGAAGCAAGAACTGACGCTGCGAATTTGATAGCCTCACGATAATCACCACCTTCTTTGTACATAATGAGGGAATAAGTATCGCCTTTAACTCCACAACCGTGGCAGATAAAGGCGTTCTTATCAAAGTTTACTGCTGCTGATGCATGACTGTCTATATGAAACGGACACTTCATCTTGCGCCAACCGCTGCCCATAGCAGGCACGGTGGCGCCTATGTAGTGGAGGTACTCACCAATGTCAGGCTTGTCCCTTTCCAATTGCTCTCCTTAATAAATCAACATACACATAGCCAGGCATGGTGCAATACCAATCTTCAGGGCTTCCCCTACCCTTACGTTTGTGCCACACCACGCCTGTCCATGCGTTGTCATTAGTCATCTCGACTATTAACTCTTCTGTCCACCCTGCCAAGTCCATTTTGGCATGGTTTTTTATCTCTATAGTAACTCCAGGGATACCAGAGATGTCACCTTTATCTAATGTTGCACCAGCCAAGCGTCTGTCTACATAAGGGAACCATTGCTTGAGGTATTTAACTACATCTCGTTCTGCCCCTGAGCCTTTGGCTTTGGCTGCGTTACTCATACTGTCATCTCAACCTGTCTGTAGTCTCTGACTACATCTTCTAAGTACATAGATGCTGGGTCAAATGATAGTGATACGTATGTGTTACCAGTAAAGTCTGCTTTACCGTAACGATTTTTAACAGGGGCTACACATAGGTATGCGTCTGGTCCTTGCATCATCTGTCCTACCGTCAATACCATAGCAGGTACCTGACTAACCATGCCTTGCAACGCTGAGCGTGGCTGACATGGGAAACCTTGAGCACCTTCTTTAGTATGGTGTAACACTAGTACACATGCATTGGTATCTCTTGCAAGATACTTGAGTTCTTTCATGACCTGTCGCATGGCAGCAAACTCTTCGCCACCATCAACAGCAATGTCCATAAGGTTATCTACTACGATAAGCGTAGGACTTCTACCCCACATAGTTTCAAATGCAGATACTTCTGCATCTAAATCATTAAGTGTAGGGCTAGGTTCAAAAGACCAGTAAAGATTAGCAAACTCTCGCAAGAGTTCTTCTGCTTTGGCTGGCTCTGTCTTAAGCATATGTTCTGCATGCGCTTGACTTATCTTTGCTTTCATAGCAAGTAAACGCATAGCCATAGTGTGTGCATTAGTATCAGCAGAGAAGTATAAGGTTGGTTGTTTTAGTCTTGCTGCGATATGTAATGCAATAGATGACTTACCTGCACCAGGAGTACCAGCAATTACTGATACCTCAGCACGGCGAAAGATAATGCCTTCACGTTGGAACGCCTGAAATGGTGGGGCTAATGGCTCCCCACCTACGTCAGGCTTGCCAATACTACGGCGTAATGTTTTCATTTATGCCTTTGTTTGGTCGGCTTGGAAACTATTCCACTCTGCTTGGTTCTGTTTAATGTACTGAGTTGTACACTTACTTGGGTCGCCTTGCTTAGCAGGGCAGAAGTATCCCTTGTATGGACCAAACTTACCTGTTAGTCCATGGATGCGTGTCATTGTACCGTGAGGACAGTTGCGTGAACCTGCACCCATAGATGGTGCAACGAATGCTGGTGCTGCATCAAATGAATCTACAACTGTGCCACCAAATGCTGTAGCAATTGATGCTACTTGTGGGTTAGGTGGTACTGCTGTGTTGCCACCGCGTACCGCTGCTTCTAGTTCTGCAACTGCAGATGATACTGATGCTAGTGATAGTGCTACTACTTGGTCTAGTTCTTCGCCGCTTTCGGCGCGGACAGTAACAAGAGAACCTGCTGTTGTTTTAACTGTGATACTAATTGGTGCTTCGGTGCTTGGCATTTATTCTCCTTGAATAGATGTTACTAGGGATTTCTTTGTGTCTCGGAAGGTACGAACTTTCATTGCTAACTCTATACCTTTCCAACCTTGTTTGATATCAACAAAATGCAGTTCACATTTACCACTACCTGCTGGTAGGTGGACAATGATTCCCTTCTCTTGATTAACACCACCCCAAGAACCACGGGTTGCCGTGGCGGGGTCATACGGCAAGCCGTGTGCATACACTGCTAACTGCATGGCAATTTTGTTTGGGTAGGAAATACTACCAGTCTTTAAGTCAGAGATGTACAACTCGCCGTTGTATTCAACTACACGGTCAGGTGTACCTGCAATCTTGTACTTATCTAGCACGCAGAACTGTTCAATGAACACGTTCTTAAACTTCTTAGTTGCATCTGCGTATGCTTGTATGTCTGCAACATACTCTTCTGGTATGACTCCGAGGTCTTCACCTCGGTCATACTTTTCTGTCAGTGTATGGATAGCAGTACCAATGTTAGCCTGTGCTGTTGCACCTGCTGCTGTCATTGCATCTTCTACTAACTTATCCATCTCTAACTTGTTATCTCTATGTGCTGATGCTGCTAACAATAAGTCAGGGCGCAGCGTTAATCCTGCTGCTGCCATGCGTAACTTCCACGCTACTAGTGCAGTGCCATCATCTAATGAACCTGCAACTGTAGTGGTACGTGTATAGGCTACAGCCTTACCACCCTTAGGTGGTACAACCATAGGTCTGCCGTATCTATCTCTTGATACTTCTACTTCTGACATAACTCTCCCTTGTTAAATAGGTCAGGAGGGTGGGAACAAGGAGAGAACCAAAACCCCACCACTCCTAACCCACTCATCATAGCATAGTGTGACGGACTATGCATTGATGTCATTGCCGCAATGCGGACAAAGTTTTTCTCGTTTCTTATACACCTCATGTATCAGGTTGTCTTTAAAATCTTGATGCACATATATCTTGCATCTGTTGCGTGCTTTAAGTGCACGCACTATAGCACCTGACTGATGCAGTACTGACAGCACACCACTTGTAGTACCGTGATGCCAGCCTGTTTTCTCGGCTAACTCTTTCCAGGTTAGCCCATTGTTTGCTGCTAGTTTTAAATATGCTAACGCTGTAACCTGGTGATTTAATTCCCGACCTGATGTAATGTTATCTATAGCACGAGCCTTAGATGTATCAGTGCCTGACCATCCAGCCGTACCTTTGTATGGTTTATAAGGTACATACTCTGCCATTAGTTATCTTCTTCTACATCCATTACTTCTATTTGGTCAACATCAATGTCGCCTTCATAGAAATTAACATCAACATTATCTGAGAACATAGATTCTGCTTCGTTCTCATCTTCTGCTTCTATTCCAAATGTACCTGTGATAGTAAATGTGCCACGGTATTTGCTTGTAAGTTTGTGTGAGCCCATGCGTTCGAGTAACTCATTGACGTCAGACTTACTGACTGTTTGCTCACCGTCTTCCCATTCAACTTCACTAAAGAAGTCACGGACGTTTTCTTTAATACTACGGATAGTGTTGTATTGCTTGTTGAGTAAGTCATTGAGGTCATTTATTCCTTTTGCTTTCTCAATAAAACGCAGCACTTCTGCTTCAGTATAGTTTACTATACCATCTGTGGTTGTAACTTGGATTGTGTTCATGTGTTCCTCTCGTTGTTTGATGAGCAGTTTACACACATACTCAGGTGTTGAAGGCTTGTGCTGCGCGACAGGTCCCACAATACAGTCTTTTCCAGAGAAGGAGTTAACCATCTAGACTTACCTTCATTGGCGCTATTGCTGCTTATGCAGTATGCGTACCAATACTATGTCCCGTGTGCGCCACTGGCGGGACCACCCAGTGAAAGGCAGCAACTGTATAGGAAATAAACAAAACTATACAGTACTGATGCGCTTTACCCCGATAGGTAAACCTATACTAGCAGAGATAAAGCCTTAGTCTTTACTCTGTCATTGCGTCCACTCAAGGTGGCCGCGGCAAGCCGCTCCGCGCCACCTGTTGCATAGTGGTCAGCATGTTCTACTACTGCATGCCATGCACCAAAGGCCGTGCCTCTGATGTTCTCTTGAGTCTCTGACTCTGAGTAGATAGACCATGCCTTAGCACGTGCATCTTTAGCAATAGTTTGTTGCTTGCGCTCACCTCTAGTGAGCAGGTCATATGGCTTGTCTTCTATTGTAGTAGGTAGAGGCCATACTTTTTTAAAGAAGTTAACTGTTTCTTCTCGTGTCATTGGCTTACGCAATAGGTTGTTAGCAACCAATTCATAGTCTGCTATAGCAGTATATGTTAGGTTAGTAATGTTGCGTATATCTTTGACCGATAGTTCTTGATTAGTTGTGTGTGTCATGCGGTAGGTGTACTCATTGTACTTTCTACCTGTGTTACTAATCAAACCGTTGACTTGATTAGCACAGAACAAACGCTCAATGACTGGCTTAATTACTACTGATGATGAGCCATCATGTGATGTCTTAACTAATAGGAATGCAGTGTGTGGGTCATTGGCTACCTCTATACCTTGCGGTAATTCAAGTAGCATCCAGATATTAGAGCCACCATTGAACTCACCTGCTGCTGTATATCGAGCATCACCTGAGTCTACTAGTGTATCTAATGCATTGAATACTTCCATGTTCTGCACCATTTTGTATTTGTTACCAACAATACCAATGACTGTGCTGTTATCCTCACGGATAATAGCCTGCTTCTTGGTTATATCTATGTATGTGGCTGGTGTTACACCATTAGTATCCATAGTTAGGGGCGTTGCTTCTGCTAACAATGGTGCTGTGCGTACAGTCCAGTTAAGTCCTGCTTGTGTGGCTGCACTAGCAGCAGAGGTAGCCTCTACTGCTGTGCCACCACGTACCCATGCTGATTTGTTTTTGGTTGCTGTCATTGTTCCTCCTTATTAAAGATACTTTGCTATCTGCTTCATTGTTGAAGCATTAACTGTTGGTTCATCTGTCATACGCAGAATTGATAAAGCATTACTAATTTCTTCTACTGTTTCTTTGTATGTATATGATGACATATTTTCAAAGTTGCGTTCAGGACATACAGGTAAATCTTTTTCATCAACCATAACATCATAGTCAATGTTAAGAGTGCTGTTCCATGCACGATAGTTTGTTCGGAAATTAGTAGCCTTTTTAACATTAGCAATGGCAAAGTCTGTTAGTTCTTTTTGCCATGCAACATAAGCCTTTTGATACTTGGCTTCATATGTTTCTTGGTTAGCATAGTCTTTTTTAATTGTTACTAACTTGGCTTCTAAAGCGGTGACTACCTTATGTGTTGGTAGTTTGACTGTGATTCCTCTACTCATTTGATTCTCCAAAGATACCTGCTGTTACTCTTGGGTGTAGTTCCAAGCGCATGCTATTGAATGCACCAACAGGCCAGTTAGTTTGGAATACTCGGCTTAATAGTGTTGCCAATGAATAACCTTGTGCTAGTGCTGGTTTCAATGCTTCATCTGCTTTACCATCTTGATGCTTCTCATAGTATGTAAGAGCAAGCAATGTAGTAGGTGCAGCAATATACTTAGCAGGTGCATGCTTTGTTAAGAACTCAAAGCATAGTCTAGCCTTCTCTTCTGCTGGGTCATACATTCCTAGTGCATAGTCACGCACTTGAATATCTTTGAGTGCTAGTATAACAGCGGCTGTTGTGATAG
>Ga0209087_1000189_pt1 | contig 39704 bp, 53 predicted proteins | sample S_130805_EF_Meta_FD_187321 | JGI IMG/M metagenome (GOLD analysis project Ga0209087, IMG submission 187321) | Freshwater microbial communities from Lake Simoncouche, Canada to study carbon cycling - S_130805_EF_MetaG (SPAdes) (version 2) | ecosystem: Environmental > Aquatic > Freshwater > Lake ... | reverse complement strand
TATTTTGCCATTTTATGCTACTCCGTCTCGCATAAGATAGAGATACATGGAATGTTTTTGTGCTGTTAAGATTCTTTGTATTTTGTAAATCATCCAACGACCACCAAAATTAAAGTAATCTACATTTACCATTCTTCCTGGTCTAGCGTTAAAATTACCGTGAACAAGAATTTTAATTCTTTGAGTGTTCATTAATGTGGTTTGAGCTCTTCTAAGAAGTGGTGTTTTTGGTGGAGTGTTCCAAAATGTAGCCGCAGTTTTTGAATATTCTTTATAGTATTTAAAATATGGACCAATTAAACTGGTATTTCCACAATCTACCGTATTATCTAAAACTTCACTGGAATCTGGTGGAAATGGCGATTCACCAAATAATTTTCGTTTATCGTAATTGTAATAATATTTTTTATCTGATGTAGCAACCAACTGTTCACCACCACCGGCATCACCACCACTGTCAGTATTAATTTCTACTTCAACATACGGTTTCCAATCAGCATTTACACCACTAACAGCAGTAAATTTTTGTTCAGTAGGACTATCACAATTTGTGCAATTATAGTCTGCATGGGGATTGCCGTAATCTATTCCAATCCAATCAGTGTTTAATTTTTGTTTAATTAATAAACACTCGCTTGTTCCATTTTTTAATTCTGCCAGATAGGTATCGCTTGGTTCTGCATCAGAAGGTTTTAATTCTGCAACTTTATCTGGACATGTGCAGTACGGTTGATCTTTAGGGCAGTTTATATTAGAAACTGGCCCATACGGACTCATACAAGAATACTTATTATCCGTATAAAAAGAATTTATTCCTTTTTTATACGGAGGATACGAGTATTCGTCGCTTGTTGTGTTGTATGGAAATTGAGACATTTTTATTATATATTTAATGTTTAACAGTCGGCACACAAACCGTCATGGCCGTTTTCTACATCAAACAAATATAAATTATCTGTTGGTATTGATGTTTTTTGTGTGTAAATATCAGAACTTGCTAGTGATATACTTTGTATTCCCGTTAATGTTTGTTTTGGTATTCTGTACATTTGTACTATTCTACCACCAAAATAAAAATCATCGGTAAAAGGTTGGGTTCCATCGTCGTCAAATGCAGGTGGACAATCACCAGTTAGAACTCTAAATTTACCTACTGGCATCATTGCAAAATTATTAGGATATGATGATAATGATCCTTTGTTAGCCGTTACTCCTAAACCATCACTAATGCCCGGATTCATCATTAATGTCCAAGGACCGGCATTACCACCATACAATTCAAAATCATCGGGAATTCTTGAGTTTAAAATTTCATTTAAATTATAAGCTCTGGTGTCTGGAAATTCTTCTATGTTTGGTTCTGGTGGTGCCATTCCTTGTGCTGCACCTTGTGGTTTAATGAAAACAAACGGAAAACTATTATCTTCAAACTCTATTATTTGATAAAATGAATCAGATAATATGCTTGCAGCTTGATCTCTTGGCCAAAATTCTACTTCAGTCCATGTGTATTTCCACACACCACTGGAATCTTTTTCTATATCTTGATCTACTTCGTAATTTATTGCACCATTACTGCCATAAATTTTTTCTGCACCAGTTAATACCGCAAAGAATGTTTCAGGAACTGGTCTTACACAACAAACACTATTTTTATAAACTTCCCATTTTTTCTTTAATCTTTTTGCTTGTGCGTATTCTTGGCGAGTTGTAATTAAAGGCCATTTGATCGTTCTCCAAATTTTCTTTAACCAACCACCAGGCAACTCACAAAAATCTGATTCTGATCTCCAAAAATTATTTTCCAGTCTTTCTGGTTCGATTTCAAAAGTTTCATCACCAACATAAGAATCGTATCTATCATAATAGTTCCACCAAGGAGATTCTAAACTATTATACGGATAAGAATAATAACCGTAATTAGTATCAGTAATGCGACAAGTTGTACTAAGAGCTCCAGGATAATTTTTAATTGGATCTTTTGCTATCTTTTTCCAATCTCCACCTTCATCTCCGTAATCGTATTTGTATAACACTTTACTTAATTGACCGTTAGTATCCAAAAAGTCGCTATAGATATCATCCCATCTAGGTTTAACACGCAAATATTCTCCGATAAAAGCACCTTTATCAAATAAATTTGGTGGACTTATTGCGTTTATAACTTCAAAAGAAACTATAGCGTTTGCTGCATTTTCGTCTAGTACTGGACTAAAAGATAAATGAGGATACGTTTCTTTTTCATACTCTTCCACTAGGCTTTCAATACATCTAAAATTCCAGTTGTATAGATCTTCCCAAAAGAAAAAATTAACTGCTTTTGGATTTTTGGCGTAACAAGCGTACTCAGCAACGTAATTCATTATTTGTGAAAGTCTGGAAGTATTACCAGCTTTAGACCAAGGGTAAAGAAACGGATCGTGTTTATACCAGATATCGTTGAATGTGGGATCTGCTTTTAGTTCCTTGTTTGGATTTACTTTAGATATTATATCTTGAATAAACCCATCCATTGGTTCTTCAGATTTTTGTAAATCAATACCTTCAACAAATTCTTCTTTATCATAATCTGCAGTTTTTGATATTTTACCAATAAAATCTTGTACGTATGTGGTATCAAAATTTCTATACAAAAACAGTTTAGAAGCAAAACGAACAATAATTTTAGCTGGCCGTCCGTCTGGTCCTGTTAAACGCTTTGAAGCTAGATCTGTAGGCACCTGAATATCCACAATATCAAATTCAAAAGTTTCTGTTTCATTTGCTGAAATATTGTGTGTAATTTTTACAACATTATCAAAACTTAATTTATTAGCGTAAGAAAGATTAGGACTAGGATCTACAAACTCTATAGAACCAAAAATAGACTCAGCAAACATGTCTTCATCTATAGTAATTTGTTCAAATAATACTGGTTCATAATTTGGATCTCCTGTATCACTTTTTGGATCTTTTGGAAATATTTCTAAATTACCAATCGTGACTTTTAAACCAATAATGTTAGGAAATGGTATGTTCGGTTCGCTCATAATTCACTTATTTTAATTTTATTATCTGTATTACTTTTTAATAAATTTGCCACTGCAGTTTGTAGGTTATTAACACCGGTTTGACTTAATTGCTTAATCTGTGTTTTATTGTAAAGGTCATTATCTAAAAGTTCTTTTCTTAAAGTTACAAAGTCATCATTGTCATTTGCTTGCTGATAACCGGAAATGTATGTGTTTTGCCAATTATTATTAGAACCAATATTTAATATCTGGCCACCTTGTTGTATGTATTTTGTTGAATCCAAATATCTTTGAATACCAAGTAATTGATTTTGAATTGTTCTTATTTGAACATATTTGTTTTTAGCCGAATCGTATCTCCAAACAGAAACTATAGTACCTGAAGGATCATCAAATGATACTGGAAGTGTGTCTGGGAATTGATAAGTTTTTACAAATATTCTTTTGTATTGATTATCAACAGTCTCAACTACTCCCAGATATTTTTTATTTGTGTCTGTTCCTCTTAATATGATGTGATCGTAACCAGAATCTATTTGTGAAAAAGCACCGCTCAAACCTAAAGCAGTCACCTTTTCTAATGTTTGACCAGCACATCCAGCATCACCGTATTTTAATATATTACCCCAAACAACTAGTTGTTTGTTGGTATTAATACCAGCAGAATGGTATCGCCCTGCTGAAACTGTAGTATATGTTCCTGTAGGAATGTTTAACTGGCCGTCTGCAGTTGCTCCCCAAGCGTATGCAGTACCATTAGAATGCACAGCAAGGGCGTGATTATAAGTGGCAGACACCATGGTGATACCAGTAACGCCTGCTGGAACAACTAGTTGTTGATACGTATTTGAACCCCAAGCAGTAAGACCGTAGTTTGCGCCTAAAATACCAACACAGAATCCAGCACCACAATCAGCATCATAAAAAGTTACTCCTGCTGGCGCAGATGTACCAAAATTTACAAGAGTTCCGTTTTCTTTTATTGCTACACCACCAGATAAATCACTGGTCCACGCGGTTTTAACTATTCCAGTTGCACCAGAAGCAGCCACTGTGAAATCATCACACTCATCACCAAAACAATACATGGAACCGTCTTTAACGGCAACAATTCTGTCACCAGAAGCGTCAATGTAAGAGTAGTTTCCTGTTTTGGATTTGTAAAGTTCTCCAAATTTATTAAAAGAACCAGTATACTCATCAGTGGCTGGTAGATATATTCCAGCCAATCCTATATCTTTACCCCAGGCGTAAATGTAACCTCTAGAGTCTAAACAAGAACTAAAATAATTGCCATTGGATATTTGAGTAATATTTGGTTGTTGATTAAATGTGTCTGGGATTATGGATTGACCGTATTGTGGAGAACCGCACGAAGACTCGGATGTCACGCCGCCAGCACCATAACATTTAATACTAAATGGACCAGTGCCTGTTTCGTAGATTAGTATATCGCCTGCAGATATACCATCAAGATTAGTTCCAGTATACCCCTTTAAAAAATCACCAGTAAACCCAGTGGAACCAGCTGCTGGGATAAAATCAGAGATGTTAGCAAACTGATACACCCAACCATCGTATTCCAATTCTATTTGAGAATTGTAACTTTCTTGTGTTTGGGCCCAGTCACGTAACGGATTTCTTACACCATTAACTAAAAATAAAGACCAGTAGTACTGAGGATCATTATATAAACGATAAGAAACTTGATCGGCGCGTTCACCTGGTTGTGCCTGAGTTGTAAGAATTGCTCCCGGACGGTCAAACACCAAATTTATAGACTTAAAAATATTGGTAACTTCGTAAGTTCCACCATCAAATCCATACTGTATTTTAGGAAAGAATTGAAACATTAACTCCACCCTCCTCGCGGTGGTTCTGCTCTTCCTTTACCGGATATAAAACGTTCTGCTCTATTCATCAATGATAGTGTTCCGCTTTGATTACCTATGCCAGTTTGCATTGCAGGTTCTAGTTCTACAAATAATAATTTAATGTTTAATGCTATAGGTCTGTAATTTGGTGTAGCAAATGGTGTATTTAAAATTGGTGATCTGTTTATATCTACCTGTTTTAATACAGATGTTAATGGTTGTCCGTCCCAGTAGTCTGGAACAAAATTTGATTTATTAGTAGAAGTTGCCTCAAAACACCAAATATACGGATGTTTCATGGTTAAAAGTGATGCAGTATTTGCTATAGGAAAGCAGTTATTTTGAAAAATCAGGGCTATAGTATTTGCTATTTTTGCTTGTTTTTCATTTTTAGCCACCATGTTTATTTCAAAACTGTGAGTTCGTCTAGCACCCGGTTCTAAAATAGTCTCAAAGTGATCAAATCGAATTATGGATCCGCCACTAAAAAAGCTGTTAGCAAGTTCTTTTGTTGCTGCTATTTGTTGGCCGAGTGTTCCTAATAAATTGCCGGTTTCCACAGATTGAACATTTAGACTACCACCAGCAGTATACGTTTGACTATTACTGGTATTCATTTGTCTTGGGTATGGAATAGATATAACAAGGCCTGGTGTATTTTTTATAGAAGTTCTTGTTCTGCCACTATTAAAAGTAGTCCAGTCTTTTGCATAAAACGTCATCCAGACAGGAATCTCGTTTTCGTATTCGTCTCCTGGTGGTGGAAATTGGTAATAATTGCTGGTATTTGGATTTACTGGTTGTGCCATTTGTGTTATAAATATATATTGGAATTTACATGGCGTATAAAACTAAATATGAACCAAAAAATCCACAAAAATATGTTGGCAATTACGCCAACATTGTTTGTCGTTCTAATTGGGAACGTAAGTTCTGCAAGTATTTGGATGAAAACAATAATGTTGTCAGATGGTCTAGCGAAGAAATAAAAATTCCATATCTGTCTACAATAGACAGACAGATACACCAATATTACCCAGATTTTGTGTTTGAAGCATTAAAAGGCGAACAAGTTGAAACTTTCATGGTGGAAATAAAACCTAAAAAGCAAACAATACAGCCAGCTCCTAGAAAGAATAAAAGAGCGTATCTAAACGAATGCATCACATACGAAACCAACACGTGTAAATGGAAAGCAGCAAACGCGTACTGTAAAGATAAAGGGTGGACTTTTAAAATATTAACAGAAGAAAACCTATTTAAAGGCTAAAATGGCATATCCAGACAACAACGACGTAAATTCACTGATTAGTTTTTTTCAGGGAGTATCCGGATTTCAACGATCAAACAGATTCAAGGTGGTTATTAATGTTCCAACCCAAATAACCACACAATATCCTGGCCAATTTACTATAAAAAACAATCAAATATCTTTATTTGCAACAACAGTACAAATTCCACAACAAGTAATCACGTACTTTCCTGATACCATGTCTCCTTCTGGTGCTGAGATTGATATTCCTCTAAAAAGAGGATTTGATGAAAGATTTATAATAGACTTTATAGTGGATTCTAAATGGCAAGCCAGAAGATTTTTTGAAGCTTGGATGAATATCATGTTTATTAACGATACCACATCTTCTTTTAAAAATTCAATTATAGTAAATTATCAAAATAATATTAGCAGTACTGTTGATATTTACGCTCTAGACCAAAACGGAAATACTAATAGACGAATAACACTATATCAAGCGTGGCCAAGCACAATACTTCCAACTCAAATGATGAATGATGCTCCTAACGATTATTTAACTTTAAGTGTGGATATGAACTATAGATACTATAGAGCGTTTGACGCAACAAATGGGTTAGAAACTTAATTATGGCCATTAAAGATCTTTTATTATCGTCTCTACCGCAGTACTGCGAAATATTAGCTTCAGGAAAAGAAGTGTGTTTTAGACCAATGATTGTTTCTGAGGAAAAGGCCATGTTGTTGGCAAAACACTCTGAAAACAAACAAACCATACTAAAAACATTAACTAATATAATTTCCACCTGTTTTGGTGGTTCTAAAGACTGGTCTATTGCAGATTTTGAACACATGTTTCTATTGCTTCGAGCAAAATCTATAGGCGAAGTAGAAGGATTTACAATCAAATGCCCAGTGACTGCAGAAGACGTTAATATTAAAATAAATTTATTAAAAGACGTTAAATTAACAAAATCAAAAGCTAATAATAAAGTTAAATTAAATGAAAATTTAGTTGTTGTATTTAAAGAACCAACAATAAAAACACTGGCAAAATATCCAGACTACAAAGAAACAACAGAACAATTATACGGATTTATGGGTTCTTGTATTAAACAAATACAAAATCAAAAAGAAATTATTGACTGTTCTGAACTGTCAGAAAAAGAAATAATAGAATTTATTGAAAATTTGACCTCAATACAATTTAAAAGCATAACTGATTATTTTGATTCTTTACCTCAAGTAGAAATTATTTCAAAATACGAAACTTCAGATGGGGTAAAACGAGAAATAAAAATTAAAGGTCTGTTTGATTACATTAATTTTTTTTTTAGTCACCTGAATCTTCAATTGTTTTATACTCAAAACTTTCAAATGAAGTATCAGCATAATTACAGTTTAGAAGAAATAGAAAACATGATTCCATTTGAACGAGCTGTTTATGTGGAACAAGTAAGAGCACATTTAAATAAAGAAAAACAAAGATTATCCCAGAATATAGGAGCCTCACCAAATGGTTGATATTAAAAAATTAAATAGTTCTTTTTTTTCTGGTTCTTCAATACAACCCGAAATTACTTCTAGAATAGCGTCTCAAGAAAAAAGTAAACGCGCAGTAGAAGATACAGAATTAGAAGAATTGGATGTAGATACAAACCAACAACCAACACCATACAAAACCGCTCCTATACAAATAGCATCTCAAGAGAACACTAAACGAGCAGTACAGTACACAGAATCAAACCAACCTACACAAATATCATTCTCTGATGCTGTTGGTCAAGCAAAAGCTGCAATAGCCAATTTAAATCCAAACGCAATAAAAGGCATGAATCAAGCAGACGCCATAAAATATACCAAGAATAGTATAGCAGATTTAGAAACAAAAATGGCACAAGTTGCTAATTTAAGTTCTATGGCAGATAATCCAAAAGTACAAAATAATCCAAATCAAGCACCTATTGTTTCTCCCAACACTCAAGTTTCTAACAGTGTTAGTAATGTGACAAACATTACTTCAGATTTTTTAAGAAGTATTACAACAAGTTATAGAACTACACCTCAATGGAGAGATCAGGGAGGATAAAAGAAAGGCCCCTTTCGGGGCCTTTTTTATTCGTCTCCTAGAGACTTCAGGTAACTTTCAACATCTACATCTTCATCCACTTCCGTCTTTGGGGACGGCTTTCGTGAAGGCCGAGCAGGTGCTTCATTCTCAATAGTGTCGTCTTCGGTGGCTTCACCACGAACATCGCCTCCTAGGGCATCTACAAGCTTCACCTTGAGTTCTGCGTAACTCTTGAACTCCTTGGGATTCACAAACTCCTTGAGGGCATATTGCTTCTTCCACAGAGCCTCAAGCTTGGCATCATCGCCGTCAAGCAGTTCTGAAGCCGCACTGAACTCAGACTTATCGTAGTTCACATAACCTTCAACCTTACGAATCTTTAGCTTGAAGTTGGCACCCTTCCAGAAATCAAACGGATTTACTGCATTCTCGTCTTCAAACTCAGGATTCATTTGCTCTTGAATCTTCTCAAAAATCTTCTTGCCATACTTAAACAGGAACACCTTACCCTTGTTTTGAGGAGCAGCAGGATCTTCCACAACAAGAATATTAGACACGTAATTAAGCTTACGCTTACGATCACGAGCAATACGCTTATCGCTTTCAGTACCACTATTCCATAACTCACTGTTTGCTTCACACACTGGGCACTTTTCGCCAAGGGTAGTGGGGCAGTTGTGAATAAACCATCCACTCTTTCCCTTAAATGCGTGAGAGTACAGCTTAACCCATGGAATGTCTTCGCTTTCCACTGCTGGAAGGAATCGAATTACCGCATAACCGTTGCTGGCAGAATCCAGTGTTGGACGCCAAAAACGATCATCCTTGTAATCGTTGTTCTTGTTACTCTTCTCAAGCTCTTCTTGAAGCTTGCTGGCCATAGTCGTTGAATTCTTCTTTAGATCTTTAAATCCCATAATAGTTCTCCATTGTTTTTAAACATACACCATAACAACCAAATGTCAAATAATCAAACAGGTAATTTTGAAGTTTTGGGTAAAAAGTTTAAATCTTGACCTTCTTGCTCTATTTTTTCTATAATAGGTTTGGAGAGTATCTTAGCAATACTCTCTACAGGTATATCTTTTGCTTCGCAAATATTCACGACAGCATTCAGATAATTTGTTTTCCACTTTTCTACGTATTTTTCAACTTCTCTGCAGAAGTCGTTTTGTGTTTCATTGTCAAAAAATAAGACCATAATATACCTATATATAGAAGATTTCTTAAACTTTTTCCACAACCTCGGAGAAATAAATGCCAGATATAGATCCAAACTTAATCATAGACGTAACAGGTAATACCGCTTCAGTAGCAACAGACTATTCGACCAGCGGAGTTACTAACGCTCACGTACAACTAGTAAAATTGGTTTACGGTGCATCCACAAGCGGCACCCGAGTAACCACTACTACTCCACTTCCAGTGGATGTTAGACTGGCAACCGCTACCGTAGGAGTTACCGGTAGCGTTTACGGTTTAGGAAATTTCCGTATTTTAAACGGTCTATCCGGATCGACTTTAACAGTTCCTCTGGTTGTGAGTGGTACAACTGCCACCGGATACACTCCAGTTCAAATTAACGGTTACGTTCAAGGCATAACTTCCGGTGTGCCATTAGCTGTAACCGGATCTGTATACGTTATTGATGGTGCTCGCGTACAAGGCATAACCACAGGAACCGCAATCAACGTAACCGGTGGTCGTTACTTGTCTTCTTCCAATGACAGTGTAACAGTATCCGGAACCGTGGGAATCACTGGTGGTCGTTACCTGTTACAATCAGCCGATTCTGTCAGAATTTTTGGTGGTAATGGTGGCGAAACCATGATTCCGGTAACTTTACGTTCTGGTTCAGGAGCCTCGATTGGTTCGTCTGGTGGAGCACTGAACGTGAACATTGTTGGTTCAGGATTCACTGCCAGCGTATCCGTTGCTGCAATAGTTGGTATCAGCCAAGCAGATCAATCAGTTCCTCTATTCATGGCAGGAGCCACTGCAGGCCCAGCAGTTCGTGTTAAGGGTACCTTGGGTGCAAACAGTGCAGTGGAAGTTGGTTGGAGTACTGCACAAAACGTGGCAGTAACTTCAAGTGTGGAAAGTAATGCTCAACTAATAACTGCGGTTGAGACTCTACAAAATAATTACGTTTCACCAATCGTAACTAACACCGATAACATCGTAAACATCTACGACAAACTAAACGGCTCTGGTGTTAATGCCCAGATTACCGGATTTACCAGACCAGGTTCTGTTTATACGGGAAACACCACAATTGGTGTTAGTGGTGGTTCGTTAGGATCACAACAATTAAAGACTGGTATAACACTGAAGGCGGTTGGTGGAGACATCAGAGTGAAAGGTGCCAGTTCTTCTGGAGTTTACCTGTTAAGTTCTGGAGAAATCTTGTTTGTTGAAACCAACAATTTAAGTAATCTCACATTCACCACTTCATCTGGATCTGCAACTCTATATTACATAGCAACCTAATATGTCTATCAGGAATATTAAGTCATCTAGTAATGTAGGAGCACTCACTATAAATGGTGTTCCGTATACTTTAGCTAGATCAGACGTTTTTTATTACCTGAAATTTATAGACTACAACAAAGAATTATTTAAAGCTGCTTCCAATTTAACAGCAAAACCTACTGTTGTTTTTTATACTGAAGACGCTATCGATAAAGTAATATTAGATTACTCTTTGGCAAATATCACAGATAAAACGTATCTGTCTGGTTTTTTTGCAAACCTGACTCAAACTAGTACTTTTAATTTAACTAATGCAGGTTATCTGGATAAATCAGAATTAGAAGCAAATATTGGTTGTACTTTAACTTTCAGTGAATATAAAGAAAATAAAGTGTTTGCCACAGTAACTGCTGTAACCAATTTAAATACAGCTTTAGACGTATACTTTGCAGACTACTTTACTGGCTCTCCACAATTATCAAAAGCGGGAAGTCTTGGAACCAATCCAACCACTTTAGATTACGCTTTAGTTTCTGTTAATCCCAGTACCAGCAGACCATTATCATCATTAGGACTCATTGCAGGCGATGTGATTGAAGTAGTTAATTCTAATTCTGTGAATAATCAATTTAAATTTGAAATAACAGAAACTACCACAATCAATCAACAAGAAGTTTTACGTTTAAAACCAATCTTTAACGACCAAGTTCCCACGATTGAATCTCTATTAGGTACCAGCTCGTTGGTTAATCTTTACGTAAAAGGAACAAGTACTCAAACACCAGTATTGTCCGGAGATCTTGGATGTTGTTACAACGGCACCACAAAATTACAAGATAATACTAGTTATCAGTGCAATGTAAGAGGAAATAATTATTCTTTTTTTGCCGGTTCGTGTGTTGATTTAATTGTAAACACCACACCAACAGTAATTCCGAGTTCTTCCAATAATATTATCAGTGAAGGAATTGTGCCGGATATTACATTTACTAGTTATATTGATTACACAACAACTACACCAACTGTTAAATTCATTCCATCTAAAAATAATTTAAATGCAATTCAAAATAATGTAATTACATTTTATCCAAACACAACATACGCATTTTCGCAATTAGATGGTTCTAATTTAAATTCAATAATAAGATTCTCAACCAATAATGATACGTTTACTTCGTATTGCAATGGAATTTACGGTGCGCAAAAAGCAGTTGGAATTGGTAGTTTTTCTTATATTAAGTACTCTTCCACCATTCCTGAATTGTATATTTTTCTTGAAAAAAGAAAAACAGTAAATGGTGAACTAATTTTAGAGTATGTCAATACAAATTATACTTTAAAAATATTATAATTTTTAATTATATAATTGATCTATAATCGATTGAACAAAATCAACTGAAGTTATAGCAGAACAATCGTTTAAAGTAAGGCCGTCTGGAAATTGTTGTTTTATTTGTTTCCAACAGTCTGGAGTTGATGATTCTGGTAATTTATCATAATAAGTAGAAGATTTGTGTATGGTATTTGGATAACACGGAATTGGTAATTTTTGTGAAATATCATAAGAATATGTGCTTCTGCACGGATAATCCGGGTTTGGTAATGTTTTCCAAACAAAAGTATAGCTGCAAGGAGAATCCGTTTTAACAGTTAATTCGCCTGCTGTTACTCCTATGGTTTTATCCCAGAAAAAATATTCGTATGGTTTTGTTACAAACCCTAAATTGCATTTAGGATTATCACAATACACGTTGTAGTTATCTACATCTAAACCTTTTTCTGGTGACCAGTAAGAAGTTAATCCTCTACGATCTTCTTTCCATTGTTCAAAATAATTTAATATGTATTTTTGAAAATTTGGTAAAGAAACACCTTTAACATCATCAAAATACCTAGCGTCTCGATCAATCATTATATAAGGATTAATTGTATAAGTTGTTTCTTCTTTTCTTTGATTGACCACAACGTATCTGTCATTAGGTGGTGTGGTACAACAACAATTAAAAGTTTCTGTATTTGAGTAAGTACCATATCGAAACCGATAAAATACTGGATCTGGTCCCCACATAATATCTTGTTGACCGCCCGGGCACGTACCCTCCGGACACGTAGTACAATCGTAATCGACTTTTCCTTGAATTGTATGAGTAAGAATATCAATAAATCCACTTTCTGTACATTGATCCCATGTAAATGCTTCTACACTACATTGAGGAGTGTACTCTTCATACCATTCGCAGCCACCGCCTTGAGGTGGAACGTTATCGATTCTAAAACTAGATAGTCCTCCGCAACCGGGAAACGTATCCAGAGTGTACTCTTGTGTTTTTGGTGCGAATCGGCCCACTAGAGGAGTATATTCTGCTTCATATGTGAAGCAATCGCTTAAATCTTCACATCCTGATAAATCATAAACTTCTCGTACTTTATACCATGTTGTTAAAATAATTCTTGTTGTTAATCTATCTGCACACGTTATTCCTTCGGGATCACACGATATTGCTTTACAGGGTTGTTCAAATATTTTTTCACAAGAATTTTCATTCCATTTTATTCCCTTTCCTGTTCCTGTTTGCGGATTACACCTATAATTTGGTATTCCTCCAGTATTATATGAATTGCATATTTTATGAATAGGACCGTTAATATCGTCTATTAAAACTTGGTTTGGAAATCCATCCCATTTAGGATCTGTTGCATCTAAATCTGAGCACAGACACGGTTGGTCTTGATCTGATCTTGGTGTTATTTGCTGAACGGTATATTGTTGAACAAATTTTGTGTCTCCTAATGACAAATAACTGGAACCATTTTCGTCTTGACAACGATATACATCCACTTTATAAACCAAAATATTTTCTGGTAATGATTGATAAAACGCGTTAGATTGAATTTTATTATCAAGTTTAAATGGAGGAATGGTGTAACATGCTTGCGTTTTGATTCCTCCTAATCTGAGATTTGGTAGAGTTATTCCTTTACACCAACGATCTGCGTGTGTTGGATCACATACTGGAGTAAATGTTCCTGGTGCTATTGGTGATTGAGTTTCTTGATCTACAGTACCTGGAACTATTGAATAGAATATATGATTATCGTTCTTTAAAGCTAAAGAATAATCATCAGAATAATCAACCTTTATATTAAAAATGTGTTTTGGATCAATAATAATTTGTTCTGTTTCGGTATTTGCTGATGTGATACCATCAAAAACATTTATACTTGTTACTCCATTTATAAGCGTAATTCCGTACATGGAAATACCATTTGGTTCCTCTTCCGTTGGACCAGAAAATCCTATAAACGTAATTCCGTACATATCGCATATTGATGCGCCATTTTCTATAAAAGATACTTCACCCGGACGTAATGAATTTAATGAAAGAGCTCTATAACTTCCACTTCTATCATCGTATCTTGTATTGAAGCATGTTTCAATATTGGTGTATAATGGTTTTGGTAGATTACCACCAAAATATTTGTAAAATAATTTACCGTTTTCAATATCAGATGATTTTATAAGAGTAATACCTTTGTATTGAGTTGGTAATAATAAATTTCCTCTTATAACATACTTAAAATCTCTTTCCTGCATATTATAGCTTCCGCCCCAATTAATTCGAGACGATTCTATTTCTGTTATTAGTTTAGGATCAGACCATAACTGATAATCTAAAGAAATACCTATGTTGTTGGTTAAAGTAATACCTTCAACACTGTAAAGTGGATTTTCTTCAATATCTTTTAAATCAGCACCACAGGTTGTTCCACTTATTCCAGTATAACCTAAAAAAGATCTGGTCCAAAATTTAACACCAGGAGTACTAAAAACCGGATCTAAACCTAACAGTTTGGTTTGAAGAAACAGGTAAGCACATTCTACTTGGCAACAGCAACTAATCCGGTTATTACTCATAATTTACACGGAAACAAAGAACGCTTTATTTCAGTGTCAACAAGTATTTAGTGTGATGGATTAAACCTAACATCTCGTCTCGGATATTGCTGAGATCAGTATTCGATTTAACAGCGGTATCCAGATCTGTGGTAAAAAATTGAACTGCTTGATCTAACAGTTTTTCTGGTGATCCTGCAGTGTAAGGGCGTAAATCTAGTTTAGGAGAACCAAGATCTTTGCCGTGGACGCCCATCCATGTTTCAACAAACGTGTCTATAAGATCGTCTAAACCTTCGTAAGCCTTGCCTAAAGCTTTATGCTCGGCATAGCTGTTGGTACCCCAGTGAAACATTCGTAATTGGTTTTGAAGTCCTAACAGTTTATCTACCATGTTATGTTCTCCTATAGTATATAATGCACCCGGGTGGGGATGCAAAGTATCTATAGAAATTCCATTTTCAATAAATACTGGTAGAAGGAAGGTGATTTCTAATGCAAATAATCAATTGGCTAAAAGCTCAATTAAACACCGTTCTAGTTAAATTAAATCTAAAACCACAACCCAAGAAGTGTCCAAAGAAGCAGTGCTGTAAAAAGTAAAGAGTATTCAATAATGGAATAACGGGCTCCCACCTGTGACGGCGGGAGCCCTTATTCTTTTTACACTATTACCTTTTTACAGTAATCGTACATGGCAATGCCACTTGCTGTGCCTACATTCAGGCTACGCACAGACCCGTACTGAGTGATGTATACGGTGTCCTGAGCCATCTGGAGCAGCTCTGGAGGCACTCCAACCTGTTCTTGGCCCAGAATGATTACCGCATGCTTATTGGTTGGCCACTGGTAAGATTCCAGACTAATGGAATTTTCCACATTATCCATGGCAACCAGATGCAGTGGTCCTACTTGTTCCGCCAACGTGTCAAGTCCTTGCACCAACCGATCCAGTGTTCCACAATGTACAGAACGAACATAGTGGTGAGTACCAACAGTACCACGACGATCATACTGCTTAGACCCATAGATAAAAACTCGTTTAGCCAAGAAAGCATTAGCGTTCCGGATGCAAGTAGCAATATTAAAGTCATTGTATAGGTTGCTGCAAATAATAGAGAAGTTGTTTGCCCGTGAGTCAAGATCCGCAAGAATTGCTTCATGATTCCAGTAATGGTAGTGGTCAATGATGTTACGAGATTCACTCGCCATCCCAGTTCTTGAAGAATTGATTGAAGTCAGGTCCGTCATTGTTTCGCTTTCGCTTCTTACTCTTGTTTCCCAGATAAAAGTTCTTGTCGTAATATTGAAAGTTGGTAAATCCAGACCAACCTGTGTTGTGTAGTCCTTTGGTTTCCATCTTGATGCCGTGCTTAACAAACCAAGCACCTAGATTGTATCGTAACTGTTTTACCGAGCCAGGATAACATTCTTTGGATGGATTCCAATCACGAGCATCCATCTTTAAAAGAATACCAAATCCTAGATTAATGAGCTTCTTACCAATCCAAATTTTAAATGTATTAAATGTTTTCATAATGCGGGTAAAGGGAATCGAACCCTTGTCTACTGCTTGGAAGGCAGTCGTGCTACCATTATACCACACCCGCGTGCTCTGTCAAGTACTTTTTGAGAGCAAGATCTTTGGCCTTAGTTTCCAACATGACATCGTATTCGCGCTTAGTAAAATACTTAAATGCAGGAATAGGACCACGAATATAATCTGAGTGTGCTTGAGGTCGCTTACCTGGAGCAGATTCGGAGTAATGAATCTTTGGAACTTGATCTTCTGGCCAAGTAGAAAAACACAAATTTACTGCTTGTTCCACAGTTTCATTAGAACAAAAGCGGTGATGGTGAAAATCGTAAACCAGACGAATTCCACACTTAGAGTAAATCAAGTCATACAATTCCTTTGGAGACCACATGGACGGCTTGTCATCATTTTCCAAAGTTAGTTGCATTTTTAGTGCAGGATTCAACCGCTTAAAATTTTCACAAAAACGTTCTGCGGTAGTCTGCTTGTCTTCATAAACACCACCAACATGAATATTAATGTTGAAATCGTGATCATGACCCAGCAGGCTACCAATCAGTTGGTGCATTTCCAGTGATCGCACAGCCTTCACCACGATTGCGCTATTAGGGCTTGCAAGGCACGTGTACGGCCCAGGATGGCACGACAGGCGAATACCCGCCTGACGAGCAATAGAGCCTGCCTCAACCAACTCAGAAACAATATCCTGATGGTGCTCTCGTGACAGGTCTCCTAGAGCATACCCTAGATCAGGATGATCCATAAATGGAAAAATTTCACTACTAACACGGAACATTTGAATTCCGTTATCACGGTTCCACTCCATGATCTTAACCAGATCTTTACTATTTTGAAGTGCCAGTTGACCTACACGATCCAAACTAAAACCAGACATACGCAGAGTGCGGCTGGTAGTAATTTGATCCTTCTTCTTAACGCCTTCGTTAAGACTCAGGTTCATACAAGCGTAACCAATTTTACGAATAGGCATAATGAAGTGACCCCAGCGGGACTCGAACCCGCAGTCATCGCCTTGAAAGGGCGAGGATTTGGCCAGTTAATCTATGGGGCCGTAACTGTATTACTATACTACTTTTTTGGTAGAGCGCAAGAATTATTTGCGCATTTCATACAAGATTTCATCGGCTTCTTAAACCAATTTTGACGAATAACATCCATAATCACAAACGGAAATAGTACAGCTAAACACGCAAACAAAGCAAGATCAGATACCAAGTCGTTTTGGTTTTTCATAGTGTTCTAGTTTAAGATTTCCGTGCTCGTCTTCATAAATAAAAGAACAATTTTCTTTTTCTGTCCAACAACCCGTATTTGCGTATACGATTTCGTCTATTTGTTTTATTTTAGGATCGTGTATATGACCACAAATTATACCATCATACTTGTGTTGTTTGCAGTACTTAATAATAATACTTTCAAACGTATCCAAAAATTGTGATGCTTTTTTAAATTTAATTTTAATGTGCTTGGATAACGACCAGTACTTCATTCCAAACATGCGTCGAAACCAATTTAACACATCATTCAGATCCATCATGATGTCGTAGCCTACATCACCCAGTTTATACAAAATGGGAGAAAATGTAAATTTTGCAATAAAATCAAATTGATGACCGTGCATTACTATGAACTTTTTACCAGAACTGGTTACGTGTTCTATAGTATCGTGCATATCAATATTTCCAAAAATATTGTGATTTTTAAATTTACTTAAAAATTCATCATGATTACCCAGCACGTAATGAATTTTAGTTCCTTTACGAGAATGTCGTAAAAGACGTTCAATCACTTCCACGTGAGAAGACTGTTTATCTTGACTAAACGAAAAGGCTTGCTTAAAACGCCAAATATCAATTATATCACCAACAAGATATATTTGATCAAACTCGTTTTCTTTTAAAAAACTATTAATTCGATCTGCTTTGCTTTTTTTAGAAGCAATATGTAAATCTGAAATAAAAACAGTTTTGTAATGCATCTACAATTATCTATTATTTGTAGACGTCTTGTTGTGCTTCTGCTTTAGGTTTGTATCAGGTTGAATTTGCTTAGGAAAACTTCCACGCATACCTTTACTGATAATCATGTGAATATTGTTTATGTCTTTTTGAGTAAACAACATGCCACTGCTTGTCATGTACTTTAATACATTTCTAGTAACTGTATCTGCGAGAGTTTGTTGCTTGGATTTGTTCATAAACATATTTAGTAGGATACCAGAGACTCGAACTCTGCAATAGATCGTTATAAGCGATCCTGTCCCACCCGAGACTTGTATCCCATGCGCTTATTCTACCTCAGATTCAGCAGAAAGCAAGTTAATTCGTGACTTTTTATTAGCAACGTGACCATTTTCGTTTCGGATCATATAGTTGGACTTTTGACGGTCGTGGTCATTACCAAGACGGTAATTAATATCAGTAATGCCCATACCAATCAATTCTTCCTTGTGAGTATCAATGAAAGCAATAAACTTATTGCAAGCATTAATTGAATCTGATTCAGGTGTTGTCAGTGGAAAGTCCATGTGCAGTCGAAACATCGATTGGCTCCTGTTCTTGTGTAATGTACTGTCTAATCTGATCTCGTAGCTGTACCATACGGCCACGAATTACTGTGAGTTGTGCACTCATCTGATCTAGTTCTGCTTGTAGTACATCTAACGCTTGTAGATCACTTGGTTTAGGTTGTCTCATAGGGTAATAATTCCTTGATCTGTAGTATAATGAATCTCATGAAAAATTTCTTGACACCATGGAAGACAAAGTTCACACGGCCTTGCAATACGAAGTGCACCAAATCGATTAAAACGGACGTTAAGCAGCGTTAGCTTCTTGTCACGAAGATTACGAGGAACCTTGCGATAAGCGTCCAATTCGGAGTGCATTTCATCAAATGCGTATCCAATAACCTTGGCCTTTGGATGTGTCTTGAAAAAATTACGACCTGTTGCTACAATTCGACTCTTATGTAGAATAAAAGAAAGATGTTTCTTTTGGCGAGGCAATTCCATACAAAGCGGAAAAGCCTGCTCCAGATACTCATCAATAAGAGTGTTGGTCATAATAACTATTATACATCACTTCTGCTTAGAGTCAACTTTTTTAGCAAACTTTTTTTTCTTTTTCTTAAAAATATCATCCCAGTTTTTGGAATACTGTTTCCAGTTTACTGGTCGATACTGATCGCCTTTACCTGCATCATGTTTCCCGCCCACATTAACTCCTATTAAATTTTGATGTTTTAGTTTCCCACCAAAAATGAACCATATCTTTATTCCCATTAAAATGTATAGGACAAATATCTGGAATAAATATAGAATTTAAGTCGCAAGCAATACAACAAAACAATAAATTAGTTCTTGAATAACCGTAATCTAATAATTTATTTTTCACACGTTTAAAATTATTACCAGATAAACAACCACTGTCTACTACGATCAATTTATCATATGGATCTAATTGATTGGGATGAATGGTTGTTTCAAATTCCGATTGATACGGAATATTAACAGGCTCTATATCAATAGGTCCATCTTTAGTAGATAATTTATGAGCCACTAGTTGGGCCATAATACCAGAATACTCATAACTTAATTGAAGTATTGCTGTTGTGTCTGTAATAAATTGCCTGGAACGAATATCACAACAAATTTTATCTATTGCTTGTAGTTCCCAATCTTTATCGATCAATAAATTATTTTTCATATTAAACTCTCGAAACTGGGCTCGAACCAGTGACCCGCGAGTTAACAGCTCGCTGCTCTACCAACTGAGCTATTCGAGAAATCCTTTTAATCCTTAAATCGTGTAAACTTAGGATTATTTTTGTTGTACTCTAAAACAGTTTCTTTTACGTCCATATCCGTAAGTGCTTCACTAATAGTGTTACGAATACAAAGAAGTTCATCGTAAGAGTATCCGTCAATCATTTCATCACAGTCAGTTGCTTGAAAGCAAGCAAGAAACTTACCAGGGTTCAGAGGATCTGGAAACACTGTGATCATTGGCTTACGAACATCATCAAGACGATTCACACCAGTTGCAACAAATACGTTTTGTTTATGCATAATTAATCCTGTAAAAATTCACGTTGATTAGAATTTTCTGTTAGACGATTACGAGAGTTTTCGTAATCACGACGAACATTTTCTAGAATAGTACGGTTGGCGTCAAACCAACCTGCACGAAACTCATCCCAATACACACCAATTTCACTAGTTGAAGGCATCTCTCTGCCTTCCATTCGAGAATCATACCCGCTTCGATACGCTTGACCGGGAACGTACTTTGGTTGGTTCATTTGAACACTCCTTTGATTGAGCAATATTCATTCCAAATTGCATGCCTAGCAAAAACAATTGAACGCAGCATAAAAAACATATAAAGTAAATAAACCAGTATTCCATACAATCCTTTCTTTAAAACACACCCGGCTGGGTTCGAACCAGCGACCTTAGCATTAGAAGTGCCACGCTCTAATCCAACTGAGCTACGGGTGTTAACTGATTACTCAGTCAGCCCCAACCAGCTTCAAGCCTTGTGGTGCAACAACCTTCTTTGGTGAAGGAGTAGAAAGACCAGTCTTGAAAGACATGTATTGGGTTTCAATTTCATCTTGTGCCTTTAGAGTCAGATACACAAAGTCGGCTGGTAGATCAATACCATTCTTTGTTTCGGCAAAAGGCATCCATCCAATAAAAGCTAGACGACCATCTGGAGTAGGAACAAGGGCCATAGGATCCTTGATGTTCCAACCAGTGTCCGTCTTAGTAGCACGGCAAAGAACGTCTTCACCTGTCTTCATACGCATAATTAGAGTTTCAGTGTTTTCCATAGTACCCATAATATATCTCCTAAATTAAGATTTGCAAGCACAAACACCAAAGATTTTCTTCCAAAGAGGACAATCTTCTGGTTTCTCCACAGGCCAACAATTGCCGGGATTCATTTTGCAAACAAGTTCTGAGTTTTGTAGTGCAGATTTTACACCCATAAGAACTTGTTCTTCAGTTAATACAAGATCAACAGTACGTCCATTAATATCGGTTTTAGCATAGAATAAGTTTTCCATAATAACCTCCGATTTATTTATAAAGAAAATCTGTCCTTTTTAGAAGGACAGATTTCCCATGACCAAACAAATTGTAAACTCAGCGAGTCTTGTAGCGAGTACCGTCTGCACGGAACTTGAACATACGACGACCCGGATGAGTGTCCTTCATGAAGTATTGGGTACGACCGGTTGAACTCATACGAGTCTCAACGCGCCAGTTACCAAACTCTTCAACGATCTCGCGGATATCGCTGATGGTTGCACGGAGGTTCTGCACGCCGAAACGGGCACGAGCCTCAGCAGCAGTCAGAGTACGGCCACGCTTGCTCAGATAGTTAATCACCTTGTTTTGCTTAGTAATAGTACGCATAATAAAACCTTTCTAGAAATTTTAGGACATTCGGTTATTACCATTCACTGTCCTGTGATGAATGGCTTACGTTTAGTTAATATACATCTAAAATAACGGGTGTCAAGAAATCATTAAATCTTTTCTGCGATTTCTCGCACCTTCATCCACTCTGGACGACGGTAATCGTCCATGGGAGGAAATTGTGACTTCTTGAGAACTGGATGATTGAATGCTTGCTTCATGTCTGCCATGATCAAGTTAAGATCTTCGATATTAGCACCGAATACACTGGACTGACTCACAGTGTGATCAATGGGTTCATCATCAATGTAATACACTTCATGAATACCATACCATGGAGTTTCATTAGTATCATCCACAATAATACGGTAATTCCAAGTTAGTTTTCCACTCATTGGTTGTATTCCTTTCGTTCTTGATCACGCTTCTCGCAAATCAGTTGCCATTCCTTATCATCGTTTGGAAGATAAGTGGCTTCAGCAATATCAACTTCCACCACAGTGGCTCGCCAACCGTCTGGAAGAACCACAACACTGCCGTGTTTCATTTCCTCATTCATTCGTGTGACTTCTTGATTTAAGGTACGGTTATTGATTGTATGATTTGGTCGAACCAATAAAATTTTACGAGTCATTACTTTTTCCTCTTTCTACCCATAAGTAGGACGGGTGGGACTCGAACCCACACTACGAACATTTTAAGTGTTCCGACTCTGCCATTGGTCTACCGTCCCAAAAGTGCCCCCTGTAGGGATCGAACCTACGACCTATAGATTAAAAGTCTACTGCTCTACCAACTGAGCTAAGAGGGCTATTCACTTGTCACACATATACTATACACCAAAAAAAGCCTGTGTCAAGTAATTCAAACAAAAAACCTCACTTTTTAGGTGAGGTTTTTTAAGAGTTATTTGTACGATTCTGTTAGACTCTAATCACAGACAACGCTGAAGTTGTAGCACCTTCAGAAAGCTTTTATAATATAAAATAAAGTGTCTTTAATAATTCTTAGCAATACTAGGAAGACGACCAAGCCGTTCTAGGGCTTCGCGGGTCTTCTTCTTGGCATTTTCAGCAATAGCAAGTTGACGATCTCGCGTAGCATTACGCTTACGCTTACGGTGCTTCATGAAAACTTTACGAGTAGGTGTATTAGCCATAATGTTTATTATATACTACGGTTTAAACAAGTCAAATAATTTATCCCAAAATCTTTTAATAAAATTTGGAAATCCTAGAGGTCCTCGTTGTAGGCTGTACTGCCAACCAGACAGATCTGTGGCTCTCATAAACTCTTCGGCACTCATTCTGGAGGACTGAGTGGAAATGCTTCTCCACAGTTTAATTTCATTAGACAACACCTTAATCTGTTTTAACAGAAGTTCTTGGTATTGAGTATGAAGATCTCGGCAATTCTTATCACACATTATGAAAAGATGTTATTAATCTGTCGGTTCACTCGTATAAACGTAGTACACTTTGGAAGATCCTTGAGACGAGCAGCACCAACATATGTACAAGCAGAACGAACACCACCAAGAATTTGTTGCATCACACCAGCCACGGGACCTGCTGGTTCAACAAACACTCGCTTTCCTTCTGCTGCACGATATGTTGCCACTCCTCCAGAACGCTTCTCCATTGCTGCTGCCGAGGACATCCCGTAGAACTCCTTGCCCTCTTCTGTGACTTGACCTGCTGATTCGTCTGTACCAGCAAACATTCCACCAATCATAACAAAATCTGCACCCGCTCCAAATGCCTTGGCTACATCACCAGGACAGGTACAACCACCGTCCGATATCACGTAACCACCCAATCCGTGTGCGGCATCAGCACACTCCATGATGCACGACAGTTGCGGATAACCAACACCAGCAACCTTGCGAGTCGTGCAGACTGATCCAGGACCAATACCAATCTTTACAATGTTTGCTCCTGCAAGAATCAGTGCTTCGGTCATTTCTCGTGTCACAACATTTCCAGCAATCAGGATATGATCTGGAAACAATCCACGAACAGTACGAACATAATTCACAAACTTTTCAGTGTATCCGTTTGCAACATCAATACAGATAAACTTGATGGACTTGTGCTTGTTTAGAATTCGTTCAGCCTTTTGAATTTCTTCCATGCTGGAATTCATGTCACCCATGCCCATGGTGTACACCACATTAGGTGGCCAGTTGATGTGATCTGTGATCCAGCCGTACATAAAGTTGTCCCATTCGGCTTCTGTGTAATACTTGTGAATACCACACAGCGCATTATATTCTGCTAGGCTGTCCGCCATTTGAAACGTACCAACTGTGTCCATGTTGGCGGCAATAACAGGCACACCAGTCCATTCTTGTTCCATATTGTCTGGAAGCTTAAACGTAAACTTGCGTGCCACATCAACCTTGCTACGGCTGTCAAGATTGCTGCGCTTTGGGCGAATCAGAACGTCGGAAAAATCCAGTTTGATGTCATCTTCAATCTTCATAATAACAATTTACTCCAAAAAGTCACACAGTCAAGTAAAAAACATTATTTTCCGCCAGCAGCGTAATAACCAGAGATGGCAGAACGCAGTTTAGTCATGATTTTTGCCAAATTACGCCAATCTTTTTGATCAAGTAGATACTCTTCGTACATACCAAGCACTTCAGCAGCAGTTTCGGCCAATTTTTGTGAAGTTTTTTCGAGAAGTTCTGATTTTTTCTCTTCAGCCATTGGTAGATCCCCTTGTGGTTCTGGTTTTTTATTATTGGATGTCAGTTTTTTCATTTCTGATCAATTTAAAAACGCGATTCGGGTAAAAACTTCTCCATTGACTAGCATCTAAGTCCCAAACTGCGACAACTCCTTGTCTGTTGTATTTAGTTGGTACTGAAGTTACATCTTTAAGAGTACATCTCATACGTCTAAACGATCCATCAGTCACTTTATAAAAGAAAAGTGTACAAATTCCTTTGTTTAGTTGATCCATTATTTCCATAACACCAGGATTAACAAATTCTTTAGGTCCAGAATCCTTTTTTTCTTGAATTTCAATGCTTGATCGGTCAACAAATTTCAGTTCACCGATTTCGCGTTGATCTTTTTCTTCGTTTTCTTTCATTTATTCGTAAAACTCTGGATTTTTTTGTCCGTAAAGACGAATTAATTGACCTGCTGTGGCATTTGCTTCGTTTTCACATGCAGAACCAGTCTCTCCGTTTAATTCCTCACCGTTTACGTTCTGTTTATGGTGTACAAGTTCGTGTGCGATTGATCTGGCAACATCAAAAAGTGCTCGACCTTTCGCGTAAACCTTGATATTTTTAGAATTTGGACAATAATTTGCGGTTGTCATGTTACCGTCTCGTACTTGCACCAATTGAATTTTTGGTGTATCTTGTAATTTCAGATGATCACATGCAAATTGAACAAAATCGTCCAATTTTTCTTCTAACAGCATGGTGGTTTTTAGATACTGGTTGAATCCTAACATGACTCTAGTATTTATAGAAAGCTAAATATTCATATGAAATCATTTTTACAACACCTTCAAGAACGTTCTCTATTAGCTCCCATGATGCTGTCTGCCGCATTAGGTGCTGGAACTCCTCCAGAAGCAACACCACCTACAACTACTACAACAACAAAACCCGCAGAACCAAAAAAACCAAAAACAGTTACCGTACAACAGTACGCAACAGATAATGCAGTAAGAAATGGTATTTTGCAATCTGAAGATTTAACTCTTGTTGGAAATTTACAAAATCCAACACCATGGAATGATAAATTTGGAGAAAAACCGTGGTATTTTGGTAAAGCTTATTTAAATCCACAAGCAGCAAGTGCATTTAAAACAATGGATGACGATTACTATAAAGAAACCGGAAAACGTATAGGCATTAATAGTGCTTATAGAAGCCGACAACAGCAAGCAATGTTTGGTGGAAAATATGATGTTGCTGCTCAACCTGGAAAGTCTAGACACGGGCTAGGATTAGCATTAGACGTTCAACCAGGAACTCCAGAATTTAATTGGATGAAATCACGAGGTGGCAATTACGGTTGGAAATGGATGAATATTAAGAATGATGCTTGCCACTTTGGATATTGTGGAAACATGGAAGTTCCGGATAAAGATTAATTAATTATAATTCCTCTTTGTCTTAATTTTGAACGAATCCACTGATCTATGTTTTCTTTTAGATCTTTTCTTTTATGTTTTTCTAACATATGCTCAATTGGCATTCCTTCAATATTAGGATCTTCTATCAATCTTTTTATAGCCTGATCTTCTCCTCGCTCTATTGGTTCTTTTGTTGTTGGATCACCACCAAGTCTGGTTTTGTTTATTCTCAATGAAATTTCATCTGAATTACCTTTTCTCTGAAGGCGTAAACCAGAAATGTGTCTACCAATAAAATATCTGTCACTTGGATCTGTGGAAAATCTTTTAACTCTATTGCCATGCACTAATGTTATAACAGAACCCGGAGAAGCAGCATCTTGATCATTAATTTTTCTTGTTTTAGCTAAAGACAATCTTCCATATAAATCCATTATTTCTCGGGAAGAGTGCTCGTCTATATCGTGTCTGACAGTTCCTTCTTTTGGTTTTTTTCCTAAAGATTGTATTAATCCACGACGTAAATTTCGAAGATCAGAAACTTTAGAAGTAAAAATGCTTCTGATTCCAGATAAAAGATTTTTTCCAAAAGATGATTCACTGGTCAATAATGCTGATTTAGGATTTTTTATTTGGCCAGAAACTAAAGCAGGTCTTGGTCCTTTATACGGACTTAAAGAACTAGACACTCTTTTACCAGTAGTCTCATCTAATTTTAAACCACCCTTTATTTCATGACCAAACTCATCATGTGTTGCAACTTGTCCTTGTCCTGGTATATGTTCTACTAATACGTCATGAACTAGTGATTTATCATTACCACGACCTACTGTTATTTTCCAATGACCATTTCCATCTGCTCTTTTGATTAAAGGCATTGAGAACTTTTTATTAGTTCCAGTATCAAAATGCTTTTTTATATCAGCAAAATGCTGATCTTCTATTTGCGATAATTCAGGCTCTGTTAGATTTGAATTTTCTCGTTGATGTAGATCTTTTACTAAATTTGCTGCAGCGTAATACTGAGCCAATTCTCCTGCTTGTTCAGGTTGTTTTTTTGGAATTTTTTTCTCTTTTGATTCGTTTAAAAAAGACATTTTATTTCTCAAAATGTTCCCATAATCTGTTTATTGCTTTGTTTATCAAACGATTAATTCCTTCATTGAATTCTACTTGTTGTCCTGAAGGAAGACCTAAAGCCACTCTGCTTACTCCTTGACTTCTTGCTTGTTTAGTGGCAGCTTTAGCTTGGCTTTGTTGTTGCTTGTTTGGAACACCTTTAGGAACAACCGCAACTTTCATGTCACGAATAGGCATTCCTTTATATCTACCCGGCATTGTAAAATTGCCACTTTCATCGCCGTGTCTTCTCATAATTTCTTGAATGTGTTCTTGTTTAGGAGCGTGAGCATCCATATCAAGCACGAATCCTTGATTTACTGCATCAGTAACTTTTTTATTCCAGTTTCCTGCAGGAGCGGCTGCTGCTTTAAACACAAGACCTGCAATCAATCCTTGATTTGGATTTGCACCAAATCTCTTATGATCATCTGCACGTGCGTCTGTGTCTGTGGCTTTCTTTTCTACAGGAAATACGTGTCCGGTTTCTTCATCATAAACTATGTGTGGTAATTCTTCTGGATTTTTTGTTTTAAAAACCATGGCAGAAACTGGGCGATCACCACCAGAAGTTAAATGTCGTCTAACTTCATGCCAGTTAGATTCTTTCATAGGATCTTTACTGACACCGGTAGAAGAAAAAGTAACGTGAAGATTTGGTATTTGTTTAGCAGGATCAGTGCTAGTATTAAGGTTACCTACAACTTTAGTGTATTCACCAAATTGTACTTTTGGTAATCCTGATTTACTACCATCAAATAAACCAAAAAATCTTTTGGCTATTGCGTGGTTTGGATGATCTGTTGTTCCGTTTAATCTGATGTAAGCGGTCTTTCCTTCTTTTTCAGATTTTTGAGCATTGCTGTGAACTTCATTAATCATTTTTGCCCAGTAATGTGCACCAGCTATACGACGCATATGCTCTCTTCTGTAGCGAGCTTGTAGAACTGGAGCCATACCACCTTTACCAGCTTGAGACAAACACGCGTCTGTGCACGCACCGCTGGCACAAGTGCAAGCGTCAAGATGTTCCACTCTTCCGCTTTCTTTGGAAGGCATATAGTGAATCCAGTTTTTATAATGGGTATCTACCGCTTCTGTGCCTTCGCTTTTTGGACTGATGGAAAGAAGTTCACCGGGATGAAGATCGTTTGCTTCTTTTGTTAATTGTCTCCATCTTTGAACATGTCCGGTTGCTTCTGCATGAGCATCTTTCCATTCTTGTGTTCTTTTTTCTTGTCTAGACGCTGACATTAATTTTTTTAAAGTGTCGGTAGCACCTAAATGTTTTTCAAACATATCAGCAGCAAGTTCTGCCATTTCTTTATCGTGAGCATTCCAAGCCGATTGAGCATTGTTTCCTTTTGCGCGAATTTCTGCTGGTTGTTTTATATACGGAGTATCTTCTATTTGTACACCATCAATTGTTCCATAAACAGCTCGCCCCTTTCCTCTGGTTCCAGCAAGAGGACCGGAGGATTTAACTGGAGCAAGATGATCTTCATCCATAGCATTATAACCATGAGAACCTAAAATTTCTTTTGCGCGTTCAAGATGTTGTTGGCGATCAGCACCACCTTCAAGACCACGTACAGGAGTAAAATCAACCCAGTGTGGTGATGGTGGTTCATGAACTTCTTTCACAACACCTTCTTTATCTTTATAAGAATATGGTCTAAATTTTTTTGGTGTGGTTTGTACGTTTTCGTTCAAACACTCTTCACAAATTTCAGTTTGAGTTTCTTGTCTGAATACAGGATCATTAGTTCCCCATTTTTTACCAACCATACGTTCTGCCCAATGTAAGTGTAATCGATTCATTTTGCTTTCCTCTTATAAACTGAGTCTTTGATCTTGTTTGGATCTGAGATATTCTGAGACTTTATCTAGGTATCCTAGATTACGTAATTCTTTGAACACCAAGTTTTCAATAGAGAACTCGCCGCCTTGTTTCAGGGCAGCAGAACGCATCTCGCTGAATTTAGTTTTCAAAGTTTCGAACGCTCCGTCTTCTGCGCTGGTGTTGATTAGTGTATTAATTTTTTCCACATACTGTTCAACTTTACGCTTGATCGCAGGGTCTTTCAGATTGACTTCTTTCTTTACCGGTTGAACCAACCACTTATCATTCTTTACGCTGTACACACCTTGGTCTTTGGTGTAGGGGGTGTCTTTATCTTGAGCGTACAGTTCAACATCGTGACCGTAGATTTTAATATCATGGACAAGCCCCCATAGCTGTTTCTTGCCACGCAGGTACTCGTCAAGTAGTCCTTCGCACTCTGGAATTTTATCCATGTCAACCACAACGTGCAGATCAATATCTGAATACGGTGTGTAATTGTAATTAGCGTTACCACCAACCAGAATAACGTCAGTCACGGCAGCTGGAGGAATCTTGGCGAATCCTGCCCAGGTTCTGGCAATCATCATCAATTTAGCATTCACTTCTGCACGTAAAGAATTGCCGTCCCAAATCTTAGGATTTAGCTTGTCGTGGTACTGAAGGGTCAGTTGTGTGAGTTCCTGTAATATTTGGCTAAAGCCTTTCATACCAATATTTATCATATATCTTTTATTGACTTTTCTTAAGAAAGTAGTATATTGTGTTAATGAGTAACAGTTTAGCCAACCTGTTAGGATTAACAGAACAAGAACTTTTGGAAATTGCACTGGAAAACACTAGTGCAATGGGATTTTTTGAGGGATACGCCTCGGAATCGCATTTTAAAAAGTTTGTTCAAACCAATCCTAAAATTACAAATAACTATAAACCAGGTGATCATAATCTGGTTAAAAAGGGTGATCGAGTTTGTGTGTATCAAGACACCGAAATTACCTTTGAATTAAAAACAATTATTACTGATTATTCAGTGTCCACCAGAACAATTAAAAAAAATATAGACGTATTTGGTGAAGTTAGTTACAGCGGAGCGTTTAGAACCAGAGGTTCCCGTAAACGACAGATTACATTTTCTGATGGAAGTACTATTGAAACGTACAACAACAAACGAGGCCAGTTTGATGCGTTTGCTGTGTGTGTTCGTCCGTTTACAGGAAAGTGGGAATGGATGTACTGTTTGGAGTCTGATATTCCATCATGTAATAATTCTGAATTAACACCAATACAGAACGCAGAATTATTGCGTCCGTTCGTGTTGGTGCAGTGGCCACCAAAAGATTATTGGACAGACTCTCTGGATGAAATTCTAGAACGAGCTTGTGCAAATCAACCGATTAATTAATTTTTCATATAAAATGAAAACCCCCGGATTTCTCCGAGGGTTTCCAAAGACCTAAGAGATTACAGGATCACTTGGCGGCGCAAGCACTCACAGCAGCAACCCCAGACCACACCCAAGCAATGGTCTTTACAGCGTAGGGAAGCACAGCAAGAAACAGCGCAACTTGAAGAGGATTCTTCCAGCAGAATCCACCGCTAACCGGACATGACTTAATATTAGTACTCATTAGTGTCTCCTTTATAAAATGCCTTCCCGAAAGAAGGTAGAATATCTAGCAGGATTCCACTAATTTTTCCATTTCAGGAAAACTTAAAAAACTTCGTTTATAGCGTGAATAACGCCTTTTTGAATGCCAGCATTTGGAAAAACTGCGTGAACTGTCTTTAAATACGCTTTTAACTTTTCATTACGCTGCCACGAGTCTTTTTTGGTTTGTTTTCCTACACCACTATTATCGCCAGGATATACGGATATAAATAATCTGCCACCCGGCTTCAAGTGTGATTGTGCAGCTCTCAGTACGTCAAGATGAACTTCCGGTTCTTTGATTGTGTTGAGCACGTTGAATAAAGTCACGGTATCTGCGCCTCCGCGAGCCTTCACGGTTTCCGCCACTTTTTTATTGTGTTCTTCTGAACGATTAAACGGGTCCAGCACGTGACTTTCTACTCCGTGTCCTGCTAAAAATTTCACACCGTGATCGTACTTGCCACCACCCAGATCCACGTTCAGTGTGTCCGGCTTCCATCCAATATGTTTGGCAACCGTGCTGAACCCTTTGGCCACTTGCGATTGTGAAGTTCCGGCTGACGAAAATTCTTGAGCTTCTTGTAAGTGTTGTTTAAATGTTTTCACTGAGAATCTCCTGGCGATTTTATTGTTCCTGCTTCTCGTAGTCGTTGCCTAATTTCAGGAGTAACTCGGTTTGAAAATGCTTGAAGTCTGCGAACCGTATTAGAATCTCCACCGTTTCTGTATAAATCTATAAATCCACGTTTATCAACTGTATTAGTTTTTCCTGTTTCCCAATCAGTTTCTTGTTCTGTATACTTTGGTTTAGAGTGGTGTAGTATTTGAAACAGGTGTTCGTCTGATAATGTATGCGGATGGTGTTCTGCAATGTACATTCGTAACGGTTCAGATCCTGTTGTTACAGCTTTAGTTAACAGATGATCTATATTCATGTCTTGTTTTGTTCGTGCAGTCCATCGTTTTCTTTCTGGACTGCCCATAGAATCCAGAGCCCATCTCATGGCAGATATTTGCACTGCGTGATTTGGGTGTTCCAGTGCAGTTTCTGCGTGTTCAGGACGCATAGCCGCCATTCGTTGACCTGCTTGTGGAACAGCCCACTGAGCAACAAGAGGATCAGGATCGCGTAGTGCACGGTGCATTTGTTCTCGGTCGTATACGTTTCGTGCTCCGTGACTACGAACTATAGGATCTTCACTGTCTAATAGCTTACCTACAATATCAGGAGTTATGAGTTGTTTTCTTTCAGAGGAACCCATATCATCCACATGCATCATTGCTTGTTTAACAGTTTCGCGTCCTCCTTTGGTGAGTGCATCGCGTAATTGTTTGTGTGAAACTGGGTGAGTGTATTTTGCTGAAGCCAAATGTGCTGCTTTCATTCGGTCTGCTTGTGTGTCTGATTCGGTAGGAACATCTAAAATTTTACTTAGATGTTCTTGTTTATCAGTGTGATTGTCTGTGTGAATATTTTGGTAGTGCATGTAGTCACGCATACCATGAATAGCACCACGGGCTTCTGAATCTTTTATTTCTGGAAGAGGTCTGTGTGGATCAGACAGGACTTGCATTTGTTCTGGATTTTTGTCATTGGTCCATACCGGAAAATCCTTTTCATTCATAAATTGAATCTGATCGTCTTCGCTTCTATCTTTTACAGGCACATTAATCTGGTACCGTTCTCCCTTGTATTTGGGAGCTTTAGGTATCAGCGCGTACAGTGGAGCTTTTTCATTGTAATGCTGAAACCTGTTGCCTTCGCCAGTGGGAGCGGTACACCAGTTGGTACCACGACCCACAGCACACGCTGCGGTTTTGGTACGGGGTTGCACGATTGACCAGTGTTCGTTTTCACCGTGAACAGTGTATTCGTCTGGAGACAATCCACCCAACGATTCATCTGAAACTGGATACACTTTTGCAAGATGGGCGTGTAGTGCACCGGCTCCTTGAATTCTGGCTAAACTAGCATCACTCTTGCCTTCTGCTCGGGCTTGACGTAAACGTTTCAGATTGGGTATAACTGTGCTGTGTACGTCTTCTTCTCGCTGAATTCCTCCACCATGAAAATTTTTCAGAACCCATCTACCTTCTTCAGTTGTTAGATCATGTAAACCTAAAAAGTGTGAAATAAGATTAGTTTTTAATTCAGGTGTATCTTGTCCAGGATTAGTGGCGTTACGATAATGTGTGAGTTGTCCTAGTTTATCCAAAATGGCATCACCATGCTGACCAATAAACTGATGCCACGCTTTATTTTCAAGCAGGAACGTTTCCATCAAATAACCACGGAACGATAACATCAGTCAGTTCCACCAATCATTTTTGCGATCTCTGGATTTTCCAGTTCTTTTGCTGGTTTTTTTTTCAAAATAGGTTTTTGTTTGTCGCGCAGCCAGCTTTGGTAGTACAATTCCATTTCAGGTTCTGACATACCACCGTGCTCAGGTGCACCTGCGTAGTCACCATCTTCTGATTGTTCGTCGGCTTCTGAGATGTACTGTAAAAATGATTTCATAAGATTGTTTACGCATTTGGGTAGTGCGGATTAGTGGTGTCGTCTAAATCGCGTTGTTGTTTTTCTAAATTTTGTAAATGTTTAAATTCTGAATCACTGGCTTTTCGTATAGGATTATCTGTTCCATATTTAAAAGCAGCGTCTCGTTCCCATTGTTTAATTGCGTTATCTGCTTTTTGTTTATCAATTTCTAGTTCGGTGGGTTCACGAAATGGCTCAAGTCTTTCCAGATCTTTATCTGGTCTGGCTAACTCTCGTGCTCTTTGTTGTGCTTGTTGGTCTTGTAATTGCTTTGTTGCTCGATGAGTGTTTACAGCATCATCCATCGGCTGTTCTTGTTCTGGAGTTAATCCGTCTTCTTGAAGGTATTGGAGAAATGATTTCATGTTTAATATCCTTCATTACCGTGTGGTCTAGGAAGGTTGTACGGATTAGCCAAGTTTTCTCGGCGAGTCATCACACCACTGGCAGCACTCGTGCGAGATCGAACCAATTTTGCCACCGCTTCATCTGTTACCGGATTTGGTCTACGACCTTCGGCACGTGCCAGTTGTGCTTCTACATTTTCTAAATGTTGACGAGCACTGTTGGATTGATTCACCGCGTCTAAATCTCGATTAGTTGCTAGTTTACCAACAGGACCGATTGGAACAGAAGACTTGACAGGAATGATTGACGGCTTACCAGCATCACGAATGCGATCAATAACTCTGGGAAGAATTTTTGGAAGAGCAAAAGCTCCTGCTGCTATTGCGGCTGGAGCAATTGTACTCATACCGCTAATTAAATCAAAATTTTCTTCAACTTTTTTTATTGGTGTTGGAACTTGTTTGTTCATGTATTCATCGTGTGTACCACCGATATTTGGTACTTTCTTAACAGGAACCGTGCTGATGACACGCGGATTACCGTGCTTGTCGGTGACCGGGTTTCCGTTTGCGTCTTTTTGAGTTGCGTATATTTCTGGTTGCTTGATGGCTGCGTCTTCTGCTTCATCGTATCCAGGAGTTGCTTGTTGTTGCATTTGCAGGTAGGTTTCTGTTAGTTTACGGGTTATTGGATCCATAGGTGTTTTCCTTTTTTATTATTTATTCTTTTTACTTTTACCGGCACAGTGAGCTCGTTGAGAAAATCCTTTAGGATGCGAGCAGTTTATAGATTTTTTGTATTTCTGTGACCACTTTTCTGCCAGAAATTCAGTGAACCGTTTCATCAGCAGTTCCACTTTCTGAGAGCTTTATTAATGCGTGAGTCTGGATCACGTGCTGTCTTGGCAGACGTTAGTTTGGCTTTCATGCCTTTCATTCGGCGGCAGAATGAGAGTCTGCGTTTGGCTTTTTTTGAGCCCTTTTTTAATTTTTTTGGATCGGTGGTGACAGCAGTTTGCAGCTTGCTGCCCGGGTTTTCGCGTCGATAAGACTCAACGCCTTTTTTATTTAAACCACCTTCTGGATCTTTACCAGCTTTCCGGGTCCATGCGGCAGATTCTTGCAGATGTTGCAGAAACGTTTTCATTTGTTTTTTGGTAAACTGTCTTGAACCGTCATCAAGTGATTGGTTAATTTTTCACGCATCTCTTCTTCACCGGTTTCTTGAATACGATCCACATCATCGTGATCTATCAGGTTTTCTGGTGGTAGATTATCGTATGACCACTGATCCATATTGTGGTGACCACCTATAATGTGATCGTGTGCTGCGTTCACAATAGCGTTAACATCAGTAGTCATGGGATCTTGTAAAGCCATGCTTAATCGGTTAGAGTAGTGCCACGGGTGATCTGTGGTGGATTTGCCGGACTCGTCTTTTTGCCAGGTTAGTGGACCCAGTTCTTTGTGAAGAAATTGTGCGGCAGCGTGTACCAGCGGATTGCGATGAGGAGCATCAGGTGCGGCTTCAGTGATTTGACGAACAGTTTCTACCAGTTTACGGGTAATTGGATCCATGGAAATTCCTTTTTTATTATTTAGTCTTCGGTTGTGTGTAGATGTTGGAGAAATGATTTCACTTAAAATCCTTCTGCAGAGTAATTAAGACCCCACGAATCTATAGTTTCTTTGTGGCGGGCAAGATTTGAAACAAACTTTACAGCGTAATGTTTACTTATTTCTTCTAGCGGATTTTCTATAACACGCTGAGACACAGGGCTGGGTGCGCGTTCACCCGGAGCAAAATACTCTGCTCCTACGGTTTGTTGGAATCCTTGACGAACATTGTATTGGGATAATACGGGGCGATGGCTTTGTATTGCTTCACGGTCTGCTTCATCAAAGTACACTGTGGGTTTACTGTTCTTTGTGCGTGCTCCGGTGGTTATCCAACGAGTGGCACGAGGAACTGCGTATGTTAGAACCTGGTGGTACTTGCCGGTAAACAATCCTGTACGGCGTGTCCAGTCTGCAGGAGGATTCCATCCGGTGGTTGCATTTCCTGATTCAGAACCGTCTGGAGAAATCGCGTACTCCTGTGCTTTAGGAGTTACCTGTTGATCATCAAATCTGTACAGTTTTCCGGATTCTGTGATGTGCTGGAGAAACGATTTCATTTTAAATATTTATAAGAACTGGGGGATCCATGGGGAAATCAGAAGGGGGGTATGGGGGTACCCTGTCATATTTAAAAATTTAGAAACTGCCAGCAACCGGGGGATCCGTACCTGATTTCAATAGGGGGGTATGGGGGGTCTGCGTTATTAGAGGGATGGATGGTGTCTCGACCGGGGAGACTTGCTAGCCCCGGATCCTTCCAGATGGGACCCGCTCCGTGCAACTGTCCGGACAGAACCCCCCGGCCCCCCGGGCATGCTTCCACCACCCCCGGTGTCAAGTGAAATCTTCTACTGGCCCAATCTTAATAATTGAAATTAGTTTGTTAAGATCAGATTAATAAAAAATCTGCATCTACCCTGTTGACACAGCACGCCCAACTTGTTAGAATGCCTGCATACCCATTGGGCCACAGGCCCGGAAAGACACTACCATGCAGATCAAGCACCTCGTCTCGACCGTCTTCACCGCCCTGAACCGCAGCATCACGGGCTACCGCCCGTTCTCGGCTCGTGACTGCCGGGTGGTGGAGACCAGCCGTTACTCGCACGCGACCGACCCGGCCACGGGCACCCGCGTGTACATGAGCAAGCCCGCGTCGGTGTTCTCGGGCACCACCGTCACCACGGGCGAGGTGCAGCGTGGCGACTCGGGCATCAGCCTGACCGTGTGCGAGAATGGCCGTGTGGTGTGGCGGGGCTGGGTCAAGGTGGAGGACGGCAAGGCGATTGCGGCCACCGTGAACTCGGCCTGCATGAAGGCACAGCCTCGCACGGGCCGCGAGATGGCGGCCACCGATTGGGCCGATCTCGTCCGCGTGGCCGACCACGCCAAGGCCGACGCCCAGTACACCGCCTCGCTGTTCGACAACATCTAATGGTGGTGCGGGGAGGGGGGATGTTCCCCCCTCCCTCTTTCCTCCTCAATCGAAAGGCATCAAATGGAAACTCTCGCTCTGATTGCTACTGCCACTCTCGCTTGCATCGGCTGCTCGTTTGGAGGCTACGGCCTCGGCATTCTGAAGGGCTTCAAGGCTGCGGCAGCCAAGGCCAAGCCGACCAAGGCCGAGTAAGGCAGACAACCCAACCAACGCAGGCCCAGCCCCCCGAGAAGTTTCGGGGGTTCGGCCTTGTTGATAGTATTTGTTATCGGTCTGCAAATAAATTTGTAAATAGGGGTTGACACCGCACGCCGCATCGGTTAGACTACCCGCATGACCACCAACAACAACCTTCCGCCCGTCATTCAGATCGTGCTGTCCGTCACCACCGTCCGCAACCTGCTGACCCTGCTGGAGGAGTGCGAAAGCACCTGGTCGGTTGACCCCAAGGCTGTGACCGACATCCGCCGCGAGTACACTTCCGAGATGATCCGCCACGGCATCATCCGCCCGAGCGAAGTCAGCGTGATGACCCCAGACGAGGACTACTCCCACGAGGACGCCACGCAGGGCGAGTACGACGCAGACAACGCGTGGCTGCGCTCGGCAGGCTGGGGGGAAATGTGAACTAATTCAAAGCCGAACCGGGATTCGTCCCCTGCCACCCTTCGGGGGTGGCAGGTTGTTGATAGTACAAGCTGGGTGTTCCGCTTGCTATTGTACCACCTGGGACTGGGCGTGTCAAGAGGGAAAATACCAAAAAAGAAAAAAAAGATTCCCCGTTCCACCCCCTTGACAAGCCACCCCCGATCCTGTATACTACCCGCATGAAGAACCCCACCACCACCACCAACAACAACGACTCCTTCGACTGGCAGCCAGTCGAGGACTGGCATCCCACGACTCCCGAGGAGATGGAGGCGGCTCTCCCTGACATCCACGCCGAACAAAACGGCGGGGACATGGACTGGTGGGAGTTCCAGACCTCGTGCTACCCCGAGGGAGACTCGGAGGAGCAGATGTACCCCCGCGATCACGAAGATCAATACCCGGAGTTTGACGAATAAGGCTTGACAAGCCTGTTCGGATCGTGTACACTACTTGAAACCCAACCGGGCCAACGGCCCAAGAAAGCACTACCATGATCGACCCCAACAACCTGACCCCTGAACTCCGCACCGTGGTCTGCACCCTGCTGGCGATGCAGCATTGCGGCAACAAGCCTGCCCATGTGTACTCGCTGATGCAGGGGCTGTACGACCCCCGTGACCTGAACCACGACAACATCTGCGACACGACGCACAAGTTCTCCCGTATTCTGTCCCGGATGCACGCCTGCGGTTGGATCACCAAGGTGGACAGCAAGGGGTTCATCCTGCTCACCGACACGGGCGACGAGGCCGCCACCGACCTGAAGAACTACTACTCCAGCACGGGCGTGATCGACTTCGCCACTCTCTCCTGAACAAATGGTGGTGTGCAAGTCCCCCGGCCAGAGGAGGGTCTGGCCGGGGGCAACCGCCTACCCAGTCAAACAGCCCCGGCTTCGCAGGAGCCACCCCCGGACTAAACCTCCGGGGGTTGGGCTGTTGATAGTATTGTTAAGATTGCGTTAATTTAATTTTGTGTTAAGATTTAGTTAAACCAGAACCCCCTCCACCGGGACTGGTTCCCAATGGAGGGGGCTGCGTTTGTTACCGGACTCACCACTCGGTATGGTCGATCCACGGTTCCCAGTCATCGTGACCGGGGTCGGTTGGCTCCTCGTTGTATTCCGGCCAGTTCTCTTGGAGGAACAGATCCTCGTTATAGTCCGGGTGCTCCATGTCGTCGTCGGGGGTGGTGGGGTTCGTCATGCCCGGATTGTAACCGAAACTCCCGGCCCTGTCAACAGGGAAACCAAATAAATTATTTCTGTGGCTACCCTATTGACACAAGCCGGTCGGGTTGATATACTGCCTTCATGCTCAACCTCACCACCGACATCATCCGCTACGAGAACAACGAACTGGGCTTTGACGAAATCATCACCTTGTTTCAGGCTCTGCTTGACACCGGCATGATCCACCACCTGCAAGGCTCGTACAGCAGCACCGCTGCCAGTCTCCTGTATCACGGCCACATCACCCTGCCTGAAGGCGGAAAGTTTCCCCTTCGCCATGTCGGAATCGCCTGAAAGGAACCCCCATGATCGTGAACATCTGCATCCATGTGCCTGACCTCGACCCCAACACCCCGTTGGCGTGGAACACCACCGACCGGATCGAACAGGAACTGACTCCCGCCCTCCAACGGCTGACCGGATTTGGTCGGTACGGCAATTGGAACTGGTGGATCAATGTGGAGAACGGCGAAACCCGGTATATGCCGGAAAATGTTTCAGAATTGTCTTGACACCGCACCCCGAACCCAATAGAATGCACCCCATGACGACCAAGACCTACAACGGATGGACAAACCGAGCCACTTGGAATGCAGCCCTGTGGCTGACCAACAGCGAATCGTTCTACCACATGATGCTTGACCACTTTCAGGGTGACGAAGTGGACGCACACTCCGCACGCCAGTTCTGCCACCTGGTGTGGCCGTGCGGGGAAACCCCGGACGGTGATGAACTCTCGGATGTGTACTGGCCCGAGATCGCGGACATGATCACGGAATCTCTGGAAGGCTGAACCTCACTACACCGTCTAACAAAGCCTGTGCCACGGGCTAAAGTGGCCGGGTTGGCCGTTTGCCTGCACCAAAAACGGCCCAGTCGCCCGTCTTGAATACTGGTAAAGGTTTGGAATCACCTACTTGAGGACTTCCCGCTTTCCTGCTTGAGTGTTATCAAGCAGGTTTTTTCATTTCCGGCGAGTTGATAGTATTATATTTACCCAGACACTGTATTATATCACAGATTCCAGAACCTGTCAAGTGAAAAACCGCCCGGAATAAAAAGATTTATTTCTGCGGCTACCCTATTGACAACCTGACCCGGGTGGTGTAGAATCCCGGCATGAACACTACCACCTTCATCGAACGCTCCATCGTGACCGACCTGCTCGCACACCTTGCTGCCAAGGGCTTCAAGTTCTTGGAAATCTTTGACGGAGAGGAGTACGAGCAGCCTGCTGATCCGGTGAAGTACCTGTTTGACAACTTGGACGAGGCTCGGTTCTACTTCACCGGGCCGACTGGAGACTCCCATTGGGTGTGGCTGATCCGTGGCAATGGACAGGACATCGTGAGCGACTACGGGTACACTCGCACCGCAGGAGACGGTTGGAACCTCGCCATGGACGAGTTCTACAACCTGTGCGAGGCCAAGTACCAGTAACCAAAGGGGTTCGTGGACGAGTTGGCCGTGATCTCCGAAGCAGAAACGGCTCGTAAGCCCATACGACAATGGGTGTTCTGTTCGGGCGTACAGTAATAATGCCCCGCCTTCCTGTTTGAGCGTATCAAGCAGGATTTTTTATTTGCCCGGAGTTGAT
>Ga0209087_1000186_pt1 | contig 40113 bp, 55 predicted proteins | sample S_130805_EF_Meta_FD_187321 | JGI IMG/M metagenome (GOLD analysis project Ga0209087, IMG submission 187321) | Freshwater microbial communities from Lake Simoncouche, Canada to study carbon cycling - S_130805_EF_MetaG (SPAdes) (version 2) | ecosystem: Environmental > Aquatic > Freshwater > Lake ... | reverse complement strand
CAATTGTTAGTGAACCTTACACAAATTCTGGATTATTATATGATCCATTAAATAATATTTTAACGGCAAATGCATTTGTAGGTGGACTAAACGGGACGGCAGATTCTGCTTATGATTTAGTTAATATTTTATCTATTAATAAAGGAGGCACGGGTGCCGATTTATCATCCACTGGAGGAACTTCCCAAGTGGTTAAGCAAGAAACACTAGGGGGTGTATTTACTGTTAGTCAATTATCAGCTTCAGACCTTTCAAATGGCACAAGTGGATCTGGTAAAGTCATACTTGAACAGGCTCCACACTTTTTAGATAATTTTTCACTAGAAAATACTTTTCAAGTCAGTTCTGCTGGGAATAGTGTTTATCTTTCGGGTGGTAATAGTTTAATAGGAGCTGCTTTATATATAAATTCTAATTCATATTGTATAACAGACGATGATGTTTTATTTGCAACATATGTAAATAATGCACAGAGTGGTTCTCCTGAATATTCCGGAGGATTTGAATTTAAAAAAGATGGCTCAGTATCTAATAATGCTAATAAATTTTCACTATCTCTTAACTCAGGAACTGCTACCAATGAAGTTTTAAATATTGATAAAGATGGTGTTTTTAAAATACATAATATTGGTTTATTTGGAACTACCGCTTCCAATAATTTGACTTATAATATTGGAAATAGTGCGTCAAGTTGGGCAGGCACTTGGGCTAATTTATCAGTAAACTCAAATTCAGATGTTATGTGGGGAATTAATACAAAAATTGATAATTCAGCATCGGTTGTTGTAAAAACAGTTAATTCGCATCCTGATATTAAAGGTGGCTGTCTATTATGGGGAGGTAACGGCAACCCTTATGGTGAAAACTCTTTAGTTTTATATGTTCCCCCTGGAAGTGGGACCGCAGGTAATGAAACATTAACCCCAAATGGATTATTTACAGCGGACGTATCTAATAATATGTTTTTTGGAGTCAATAAAGTTACTGGTATTTCTCATAATCTAGATGTTGGTGGTGATATGGGGGCATACAGATTGGCTGGGACAAGTGCGGCACCTACTATAGCCGCAGGAGCAGGAGCGGGGACTACACCTACGGTGTCTATTGGGTCAAATAGTACAGACATGGCTGGGATTGTTAATGTGACAACCGGTACAACTCCCTCAGGCACAAACGCAACAATCGCCACTATTACGTTTAATACAACCTACGGTACTTCTCCTTTTGTTCAATTACAACCTGCAAACGCTATTACGGCTTTGCTAAGTGGAGTTACGATGGTATATGTTACGGAAACAACTACGACATTTGCCATTATTTCTGGGACTACTGCATTAACAGCTGCAACCGCATACAAATGGAAATATCACGTCATTCAATAAAATTCAGTTGACGTGGTTGGTTCCTACTCGTATAGTAATGAAAAATGTACTAGCGCATAACACTAGGAAGGATTCCAAATGGAATTAATTGACCAAACGGTGGAGGAAACTCCTACCCAGACTCAGGAAGTTACGGTAACTCCTGAATCTGAAGAAATACAACCGGAGATTCAAGATCCAATTGATCAAGAATCTAAACCAGAACCAGAAAAAAAGTTTACCCAGCAAGAATTAGATTCAATTTTAGAAAAAAGATTGGCACGTCAAAAACGAGAGTTACAACGTCGACAACCTTCTAGCCCTAATTCTACAATTGATGTAAATACTCAACTTAATCCTGAGCATTACTCTACAAATGAAGACTATATTGATGCCTTAGCCACTCAAAAAGCAGAAAAAATAGCTCAAGAGCGGGAGATTCAACAAGAATCTCAAAAGGTATATGATGCATACGCCGATAAAACTGAGTTGGCGCGAGAAAAATACCCTGACTTTGAGTCTGTGGTAGGCTCTTCTGATTTCAAAGTAACAGATGTAATGATAGACGCTATTATTACATCGGAGAATGGTCCTGATATTGCATATCACTTAGCTAAAAACTCCAGTGAAGCGGAAAAAATATCAAAACTTTCTCCACTTTTACAAATCAAAGAAATAGGTAAATTAGAAGTAAAACTTGCTTCTTCACCACCTGTGAAGAAAGTCACAAATGCTCCTGACCCTATTTCTCCTATTAACTCAGGTAACACTAAAGGCGCTGTGTATGATACAACTGATCCACGATCTGTTGACAGTATGAGTACATCAGATTGGATTAACGCAGAAAGAAAAAGGATGGTTGAAAAAGCAAAATCTAAATATAAATAAGGATTGATCATGCCTACAAATAGAATTTTAACCCCAGATATGATTACTAGAAAAGCTTTAATGATTCTAGAAAATCAAATGGTATTCGGAAGAACTGTGAATAGAGCATATGATGACTCTTACGCAATCCCAGGTGCAAAAATTGGTACTACTTTACGTATTCGTTTACCTGACCGAGCGTTAGTTACTAAAGGTGCTGCTTTACAAGCACAAGCAGAAAATCAACAATTCACCACTCTCACGGTAAGTGAACAAGCTCATATTGGTTTGACTTTTACTAGTGCAGAATTAACCATGGAATTAGATGATTTTGCTGAATTAATTATTAAACCTCGAGTTAGTCAGCTTGCCGCATCAATCGATGCCGATATCGCCACAGTATATAAATCCATTTACAATACAGTAGGTACCCCTGGAACTACTCCTGGTACATCATTGGTTTTGCTTCAAGCTCAACGTAAATTGAACGAGTATGCTGCTCCAATGGATGCCCGATATGCCGCAATCAACCCTGCTGCAAATACCGAACTTGTTGAAGGAACCAAAGGTTTATTTAATCCAGTTGAGGTAATTGCACGCCAATTCAAAAAAGGTATCATTTCTAGTGATATTTTAGGCTATGATGAAATCAATATGACTCAATCTATTGTAAATCATACTAATGGTACCCGAAGTACAAGTGACAATATTTTAGTAAATGGTGCTGTCACCACTCAAGGTTCAACCACTATTAATTTAGACGGCGGGACTGGATCAGCAACCATTAATAAAGGCGACGTGTTTGTAATTGATAATGTTTACATGGTAAACCCTCAAACTCGTGAAATTATGGGCGATTTGCAACAATTTGTGTGTACTTCAACTAGTACCGCATCAGGTGGAGCTTGGACCTCAGTAGAAGTTTCTCCCCCTATGTACACAGCTGATCATGCGTTGGCGACTATTAATGCATTTCCTCAAAATAACGCCGCAGTTGCATTTGTGGGTGCAGGTGGATTAAGTTTCCCTCAAAATATCATCTATCATAAAGATGCAATTACGTTTGCAACCGCAGACTTAATTCTTCCTAAAGGTGTGGATATGGCCTCTCGTCAAGTTCATAACGGGGTAAGTATGAGACTTTTACGTCAATATGATGTTAACAATGACCAATTGGCAACCCGACTTGATGTATTGTACGGTTTTGCTACAATTCGTCCTGAAGTCGCTGTACGACTCGTCGGATAAAATAAGGAGATAATAAATGTCAAGTTCTTTACCAAATGTTGAAACATATCAATTAGGTAATGGGGGTTTTGGAACCCTTATCACCAGTGTACAAGATAATCCAGCTACTGCTACTGTCACGGCTACTTTATCAGTAGCCCAAATAACCGCCGGTCAACTTAATGTCATTCCAGGTGGAGCGACAGCAGCTGTTTATACGTTACCTACAGGTACTGAGATGGACACAGCTTTTCCTAATTTTAAAATAGGGAGTTTCTTTGAATTTGCGGTATGCAATCAAAGTACAGTAGCTGCTGAGTCATCATCAATCGCGACAGGCACAGGATGGACACTTGTAGGTAATGTAACTATTGCCGCCAATAATGCTATCACTACCATTTCTTCCGGTATATTCCGTGCAAGAAAAACAGGAGTCGGTGCTTGGACTCTAACTCGAAGAGCTTAAGGAATTATAATGGGTAACCAAAAACCAATTGGTGTAGCGTATTTAGATCAAGATCTTAAGGGATCAAACATTCGAGATAGTGAAATTGAAGAATCTGTAGTTGCGGCTACACGATTGTCATTTACTCAAACATTCCAAGGCGGAACATCACTATTACCTATTGGTGCGAGTAGTGGAAATATTGCACAAATATATGGAACTGCCACTAATTTAACAGGGGATGTCCGAGCACTTTATACTAAATTAAATTTCACCGGGATTGGGGGATCCGGTGAAACTTTTAGAGCGTTTTCTACAGTTTCAGCAAATTGTGCCGATGGTGGAACAATCAATGGGGCACACATTTCTATGTCTGTTTTGTCAGGTGGTTCTATATCTGGTGCAGGAAATGCTTTACGTGCCACATTAGGTGCAGCAAGTGGAACAACTCCTGGTGGAACTTTAGCAGCCATTCAATTAGATTCGGATATCGCAAGTGGGGTAACTGTCCCAGCGATTACCTCATTTTTAAGAGTAACGGATACCAATACTGTTAAAATCCCAAACTTATTGAATATGCCAAACCCCGCATCTAACACTATTTTTAGGGCCAAGTCGGCAGCAGCAGTGACTCATGTTATTAAAATGGTTGCAGCGGACGGCACTCCATATTATATTATGGTTTCCGATCAACCTTAGAAGGGACCCACCGATGAGTGAAATAAGTAAAGAGTATTTAGAAAAAGAATTAGAGCACATGAATTCAGAACTACAAAAAGCAAACACTTTTATTGTTCAAGTTCAGACGGGAATTTCTCTATACAAAACTCTTTTATTGAAAATTGAAGAAGTTGATCAAGTATCCACTCCCGAGGATCTAGGGGAAACCAAATGAATGTATATCTTCGACATGCGATCTATGGAGCAAAAGTGGCGGTATCTTCTAAAGAAGTATCTCATGATAAAGCTAATGGGTGGGAAGAATATCGCCCATGTGAAAGAGAAGCTTCAAAAGTGGAAACATCTGTTCTTGAAAAAACTGAAGATCTAGGTGAAGAACCTGAAGTTCCCAGTTTCATGAAAGAATCCTCTAAACCTGGTAATTTAGGTGAAGAACCTGAAGTTCCCAGTTTCATGAAAGAATCCTCTAAACCTGGTAAAGCGATTCGTAAGTGATAGTCACAGCAGGTGATTTAATCAACGGTTGCTTGCGGTTAATTGGACAACTTGCGGAAGATGAAGAACCCTCAGCAGCCACTTCGCAAGATTGTTTACTTGCTTTAAATCAAATGTTTGAATCTTGGAGTGCAGATCGGTTATCCGTATTTTGCACCCAAGATCAAGTATTCACATGGCCCGTTGGTGAAATTCGTCAAACGTTAGGACCAACGGGCGATTTTGTTGGGGAAAGACCAACTTTACTAGACTTTTCAACTTATTATACAAATGCTGGGGGGAAACAATCATTCACTCCCAGCTTTATAAACCAAGAACAATACAATGCGATCACTCTTAAAAGTGCAACATCGACTCTTCCTCAAGTTATATTCGTAAATATGACTTACCCTGATATTGAAATCAATATATTCCCAAAACCCACACAATCTCTAATATGGCATTTTGTGTCTACAAAACCATTATCAGGGGCTGCTGAAATTGGCACCCAGTTATTTTTCCCTCCTGGTTATCTTAGAGCCGCTCGATTTAACTTAGCTTGTGAGATATCCTCAGAATTTGGTGTAGAACCTAGTAAAACAGTTTCTAAAATTGCAGCTAAAAGTTTAAACACCCTTAAAAAAATAAATAACCCAGACGATGTTTTATTTTTCCCCCGTTCGTTAGTCTCAACTCGATGGGGCTATAACATTTACACTGGATTGCAATGATATCATCTCCTATTTTAGGATCTAGTTATGTTACTCGGAGTATTCATGCTGCAAATAACCGAATGGTCAACCTTTTTCCTGAAATAGTTCCTGAAGGTGGAAAAACACCCGCATTCTTAAATCGATGTCCAGGATTAAAATTTTTAACTACTGTAGGAGAAGGTCCTATTCGAGGGTTATGGTCAGGATTTGGCGACAAAGCTTATGTTGTATCAGGGAGTAAGTTATATAGCTTAGAGGATATGACTTATACCGCTTCAATTAAAGGAACCGTTGCTGATAACACAGGACAAGTAAGTATGACTGACAACGGAACTCAATTATTCATTGCATGCAATGGTCCAAGTTTTATTTATAACCGACTGACAGATGAATTTTCTCAAATTATAGACCCTGATTTCCAAGGTGCTGTGACTGTAGATTATTTAGACGGTTATTTTGTGTATACCATACCCGATAGTCAAAAAGTAGGAATTACTCAACTACTTAACGGATTACAAGTCGATCCTCTTGAATTTGCTAGTGCGGAAGCCATACCTGATAATTTGACCGGATCATGTGTAAACCGTCAAGAATTAATTCTTTTTGGTAGTAAGTCTACTGAATTTTGGTACAACTCAGGGGCGATAGATTTTCCATTCACTCGGATTCAAGGTGCAGTTAACCAAATAGGATGCTTGGCCACATACTCAATTGTGCAATTAGACAATAGTATCTTCTGGCTTGGATGTGATCTTAGCGGAGTGGGTACTATTTATCGCATTAATGGGTATTCTGCTCAAAGAGTATCCACACATGCCATTGAGTGGCAAATTCAGCAATATAGTGATTTAAGTAGTGCTATAGCTTATCCTTATCAACAAGATGGTCACTCTTTTTACGTTATTAGTTTTCCAAATGATAATGCGACGTGGTGTTACGATGTATCAACCAATTCGTGGCACGAACGAGCAGGATTTCAGAATGGGAATTTCACACGACATCGAAGTAATTGTCAAATGGTATTCGGTAATAAAATTATTGTAGGAGATTATCAAAATGGAAACCTTTATTCTTTAGATTTAAATACTTACTCTGACAATGGTGAAACTCAAAAATGGTTAAGATCATGGAGAGCATTAGGAACCGACGTAAATAAACTAAAAAGAACTGCCCAACATAGTTTACAACTTGATTGCACATCCGGGGTAGGATCCACTTTAGGTCAAGGTCAAAATCCTCAAGTTATAATGCGTTTTTCAGATGATTCTGGATACACTTGGTCCAATGAAAAATGGAGACCAATGGGTAAAATAGGTAAATACGGAACCCGAGTAATCTGGAGACGTCTAGGAATGACAGAAAAAATAAGAGATAGAGTATATGAAGTGTCTGGAACTGATCCTGTAAAAATTGAAATAACAGGAGCAATGTTGAGCGCAGAAGAAACTGATGCTTGACACTACTAAAATACCATCCCCAATCATTCCTATTATTGAAGACAATGGAAGAGTATCTGTCGTCTGGTATCGTTTTTTCTATAATCTGTTTGATTTGACAGCAAGTGGATCCACCATGGTAAATCTACAAGATTTGCAATTATCTCCACCCGTTACGCAAATAAATGAAGATTCCTCTAATTTTAATCCTGTTTTTGAAATATCACCTCAATATAAGGATGAATCAGGAGTATTCGATTATTTTTACCAGCAGTCTCAATTAGCTTCTATTATACCTAGTTCGGTGTTACCCATAACGTCAGACGTTCTTCCTTCTCCTACTCAATTCGGAACAATGTCTTTTTTTAATTTAGAAGGGGGGATTTCAACTCTTGGGGGGATATTATATGGAACTGGATCTTCAATAGGAATCACCCAAGCTGGAACAGCAGGTCAAATTCTAACAAGTCAAGGTACAAACCCTCCCACCTGGAGTAATCCGGCATATTTACAATTCTTGACATTTGACGGAAGTGGTAACTTTGCTCCCACTACGGATAATACTCAAAACTTTGGGAGTGCTTCTTTACGGTGGAGTGTTCTGTATGCAGGCACCGGTACTATTAATACTTCCGATGAATCGGAAAAAATGAATATTCGTCCTCTCAATATTGTGGAAAAAACCGTAGCTAGACGACTTAAAAAGAAAATAAAATCGTTTGTTTTTAAATCTGCCCATAAGGTAAAAAAAGATAAAGCTAGGGTACACTTCGGCATCATTGCGCAAGATGTAGAACGAGTTTTTAAAGAAGAAGGTCTCAATGCTGACGACTATGGTATTTTCTGTCGGGATGTTTATACCGATTTGAATGGTTTTCAAAACACAAAATTGGGTATAAGATATGATGAACTTTTGTGTTTCATAATCTCTACCTTATAGGATGACCCGATGTCAGAAATTGTTAACTTATCTTTACTGGCTGGAGCAGGTTGGCAGTTTTTCACTAACGCGGGATTACCTTTAAGTGGAGGAACTCTTCAATTTTATCTAGCCGGGACCACTACTCCTGCCACAACGTATACCACTTCTACCGGAGATATCGCTAATCCTAATCCTATTTTCTTACTCCCGTCGGGAAGATTATCTAATGAAGTTTGGTTGATTCAGGGAGTCAGTTATAAAATTGTACTCAGTAATTCCACAGGAAGCGTGATTGGTACTTACGATAATATAGTAGGGTCAAACGACCCATCAAACATTTTAACTCAATTGAGCAACACGTCAAATGTAGTGTTAGGTGACGCACTTGTTGGATTCAAACAATCAAATCAAACAGGGGTACTCACAAATGCAGTTGCACGAACAGTACACCAAAAGTTACAAGAATGGGTCAGTGTAAAAGATTTTGGGGCAACAGGGGACGGAACTACAGACGACACCTCATTTGTGCAAAATTGCATAAACACTGTCCGCGCAAATGGGGGAGGCGGTATATATTTTCCACCTGGTGTATATAAAATCACCTCTGTTTATTATTACTCCAATATTTCCTTCCATGGTGCAGGAAGCTCTTCACAATTATTTAAACCCCCCACGGCTGAAAAATTTTCACGAATGTTCACTGTTAATGATGTGGAAGACTTTGCACAAGACAGCCCATTGGTCTCCTGGTCGAATCTGTATTTTAATGGAAATGTTGCCAATCAACCTTCTGGAGATTTGGAACAGGCACATTTAATATTCTTAGCGGCATCTAATGATAACCCTGGAAGACTAAGGGCTCAAGTATCTAATTGCATATTTGAATCTTGCATAGCTGATGCAATTAGTATTTATACAAATGTGGATATTCAAGTGTCCAATTGTTTTTTCCGAGAGTGTCGAAGGGGAAGTGTTGTGGTGACAGGCGGAAACTCATACGTTCAACTGGTAAACATTGACGCAAGAGGTGTAACAAATTTATCCAGAATAGATGCAGAAATAGACGGGGCTGGTTATTTAAATAACCTCTCTGTAAATATACAAATGTCAAATGTATTTTGTGAAAATGGATTCGATTTAGGATCGGAAACAATAATAGCTCAATTGGATAATGTCACTACAATAAACGGACCGATTACTATAAGCAATGGTGGCGACGGTAGTAGATTAAAAATCAGTAACTCATATTTAGTTTTTGGTAATGCTGACAGTTTTTCAAATAGACTCGTAAGTCCTGGAAAGATAGAGTTTGAAAATTGTGCAATTGTCTTCAAAAGAGTAACGGGTTCAATAGGAATTCAACGTTTTGGAATTGATGTATATTACACAAATGGTAGTCCGTCTTTTTTAATATTTACTAATTGTGATTTTTATTTAGACAGTTCGGTTCAAGTGACAGATGAATCCGCAGCAATCTATAGTTTAAATAATGCATATTCGTTAAGCAATTCTGTCTCAGTTATTAACTGTAGAATTCATGATACGTTTAAAATAGGTGTGTACAATAAAGGAGGAACCACATTAATCCAAAATACCTCGATTGATGCAATTACTCCTGTTGTCCAAGACTCGTCAGATTCCAGCGGGTATAATTTGACAATCGATAACATGACCGTAGGAGGGGACGCGGATAAATGGGTCAACATTGTAACTAGTGTTGTGACTACTGGCATAATTCTGCATAAAAACTGTACCCTGGATGAGTCTGTAAATGTGATTGCAAGTGCTTTTGGATTTACGACCAATGTATTTAGAGGATATAGATTAATACTTGGTACGAGTGCCCCCACCACCAGCACTCCTGGACTAAAAGGGGATGTTTACAGATTAAAGACACCTTCTGCAGGAAATCCTTTAGAATGGGTCTGTACTGGCTACAGTGGATCTGATACTGTATGGAAAGTCTCTACAACTTTAGCAGCTTAAGGATTTAAAAATGGCAATCACGGTTAATGTCCTCGTACCTGCAAAAATTGCAGAAGACTCACAAACTACTCAATATACTTCAACCAATGTAACTACAATCATTGATAAAATGACAGCCACTAATTTTAGTGGAGGAGTTGTGACTATTAGTGTGAATTTAGTGACATTCTCGGGAAGTGCTGGAACTTCAAACTTAATTGTAAAAACTAAAGCCTTACAACCAGCTGAAACTTATACTTTCCCGGAAATAGTAGGTCAGTATTTAAGTCCCGGTGATTTCATTTCCACCGTGGCAAGTGCGGCATCATCTATTAATATCCGAGTGTCAGGTAGAAAAGTTACTCAATGATGAAAGAGAAAGTCTTATCTCAGGAATCGCTTAATCGCATGGAAGAATTGGAATCTCTATTATCTAGTCATGAACAACTCGAATTACCAACGGAACATTTTTTTATAGAAGGTGTGTATTGTAGACGTGTGTTTCGACCTGAAGGAACCGCAATTTTAGGGAAAGTTCATAAGAAAGAACATCTGTTCATGTGTGCAAAGGGTAAAATAATTGTTCTCAATGCTGAAACTGGAGAAAACCCGGTCGTACTTAATGCAGGAGATATTGTAATTAGTAAACCTGGTACAAAACGAGCTACGTTCGCTGTGGTGGATTCTATTGGCGTTACGATCCATAGAACAAATGCATTAACGGTAGAAGACGCAGAATTGGAACTTGTAGAAGATGATCCAGGGTCCCCTTTCGGCGTGGGAAATAAATTGCGGGTCGGGGTACTAGAATCATGACATTTATAGGATTAGCTGTTGCTACGGGAGTCGGCATAATCAATAGTAATAAAGCAGCTGCCGAGCAAGAAAATGTTGCTGAAAGATCTGCCAATCTTCAGAAAGAACAATTTGAACGTCAAACAGAACTTCAAGACCCTTTTAGACAGGCAGGATTAGCATCCAAAGATCGCTTAATAACCCTTTTAGGGTTATCTCCTAATACTGGACAAACAGACTTTGGTAAGTATACTGGTGATTTCTCCATGAAAGATTTCCAAACTGATCCAGGGTATCAATTTCGTCTTTCTGAAGGTATAAAAGGATTGGAGAATAGTGCCGCCGCTCGAGGTGGTTTACTTTCTGGGTCAGTTCTCAAAGGTATTCAAAGATATGGTCAAGACAATGCGTCTCAAGAATATCAAAAAGCATTCGATCGGTATCAAGTTAACCGTGCTAATCAACTTAACCCCTTACAAAGTCTAATTGGACAAGGTCAAACGGCTGCTACTACTTTAGGTTCAGCAGGAAGTCAATATGCCCAAAATGCAGGGGAAGCTTATCAAACTGGAGCGAATGCCCGCGCGTCAGGGTATGTAGGATCCGCCAATGCTCTCACCGGCGGAATAGGTAGCTATTTAAGTTATATGCAAAATAAAGATCTATTGAGTAGAATCGGAGGATAAATAAAATGCCAATCGATCCCAATATTCCTTTATCTATTAAAACCTTAGAGCTCCCTAACCCTGTTACTCAATATGCTACAGCATTACAGGTCAGAAATGCTAAATTACAAGGAGATGAGGCGCAACTTGCATTAGATGAGTCACGGGGATTGAAAAGTTATCTCCTCGGAAATGTAGATGTAAATGACCCTAAAGTCCAACAAGAAATTATGAATAATTTTGGAAAATCTGGTGCCGTTTTTATTAAGAATAAATCGGACCAGCAAACTTCGGATCTCACTCGTCAAAAGACCTCAGGTGAAGTAGTCGATGCGGCTTTAAAAAGATCTCGTGAAGAATTAGCCACGGTTCAAACTCCTGAACAATACGTGGCATGGCATGAGCGCAACCACACAGATCCTATCCTTGGACAGTATTTTAAAGAACGTGGGATCAATAAAGATCAAAAACGAGCTGAAATCGACATGGCTTTATCTACACCCCAAGGGTTCACTAGCCTCCTTAATCAATCTAAACTAGGCGTAGAAAAAGCATTAGAGAATCACTATGTAGATCAAAATCTCGGTGGTTCCACTCGTGTCCTCAGGGCTCCAAAATATGGAGATGGTACAGCCACTGTTGTTCCAGGCTCTATGGCAGCAGTGACACGAAGTCCAAACGCCCCAAAAACTACTATAAATGTGACTAATCAGACACAAGGAGCATATGGTAAAAAGTTTGGTGAAGGTATTGCAGAAGAAGATTTAACTTTATATCAGAATGCAAATAAAGCTCCTGAGACTATAAGAAATGCCAATCAAATAGTTGACTTGCTAAACACCGGGAATGTCATAACTGGTACTGGCGCAAACGCTATCCTGGGACTATCCAAAGCATTAAAGGTTGCCGGGGTGAATGACACAGAACGAATAGCTAATACCGAGCAATTGATGTCCTCATTAGCTCAAAGTACATTACAAGCGGTTAGGACGGCAGGTCTAGGAACCGGACAAGGATTTACGGAAGGTGATAGAAAGTTCGTAGAGAAGGCAGCTGCCGGTGATATAGTGTACGATGCACAATCCATACGCAGGTTGGCACAAAAAGCTATAAATGCTTCTGTCCTTAGTGTAAACAAATGGAATGACAGATCAAATAGTTTACCCGCTGAAGCATTACAGGGAACCGGTGTGGGTAAAATAAACTTACCTTCTGTCCCATCTTCTCAGTCTGCCCCACGAGCTGTCCCTAAAACAGGGGAAGTGAGGGGAGGTTATAAGTTTCTAGGCGGTAACCCCGCTGATAAGAAAAGATGGCGGAAAGTGTAATGGTTGGACCTTGGGATGAGTTTAAAACTCAAGAATCAGGACCTTGGGATGAGTTTCAAGGTCAAAATGAATCTTCTGTAAAAACAGTCGCTCCTAAAAAAGAATATACTTTAGGGGAAACCGCTGTAGGCGCGGTAAAGAATGCTATCCCTAGCGCAATCACAAATGTCGAAAATTTAGCAAGTGGTGTATACAATCTTATTCGTCACCCCAAAAAGTCTATAAAAGACATATCTCAAATTTTAGTAGGGGCAGGATTAAATATTTTACCTGATGAGGTTTCCCAGTTCGTATCAGATGCTCCTGAGGCAAAAGAGAAAGCAACACAGGTGGGACACTTTTTTAAAGATCGTTACGGTGGATGGTCTAACGTCAAAAGAACTGTGGCTGAAGATCCTGTCGGTGTACTCGTTGATTTTGCTTCTGCCTTATCGGGTGTAGGAGAAGCAGCAGGGTTGCCGAAAGTGGCAGCCTTGGGAGCAAAGATAAATCCTTTGACTTATGCTGCTAAAGTACCCGGGGCAATTTTAAAAAGTGCAGGTACACCTGCAAATTTCGTAGCAAATAAACTACTTTCTCCGAAAACCGGTGCTTATTTAGATGCTGTTGAAGGAAGAGGTTCAGAAGTTGTGTCTTCACTTCGAAATTCTCCGGCATATACTCCGGGAAGCATGCCTACAGCAGCTCAAGCGGCTGCCGACACAGGTGTTATAGGATTCCAAGGACTTGGTAAAGAAGCAGCCAAAGTATTACCTACTGAGTACGCTCAAAGAGAATTAGCTCAAAAACAAGCCAATATTCAAGCGATTGAGAAAGTAGGAGGTACTCCTGGAGATATTCAGAAATTCCAAGATATTCGTTCTGCGACTGCTGCTCAACTTTATCCTGAGGCAACCAGTAAAGTGGTGAAAGTAGATAAAGACCTAGAGGGGCTATTTAGACGACCGTCAATGCAGAAAGCTTTAGCTCGAGCGGAAGAGTTAGCAGCTGAGAAACGCAGTAAAGTTTTCGTAAAAGGGAAATCTTCTGCCGGTAGTCCTCTTGTAGATGAAAACGGAATCTTCTTTTCACAATCTACTCAAGCCCCAACGGAAATATTTGGATCTGGACTACATCATATTAAGACATCGTTGGATGACATGCTGACGAATCCTGAACAGTTTGGAATCGGTGCGCAAGAGGCCAAGGCTATAGGAGACACCCGTAAAGAGTTTTTGAATTGGACAGAAAAGAATTTACCCGAGTATAAAAAGGCACGTGAGACTTTTTCCGAACAAAGTAAACCCATAAACCAAGCTCAGATTCTTCAAGAATTGGGGAAAAAGGTTACTCCCATTATGGGAGAAGAAACCAGTAAATTGCGGGCCAGCGGATTCGTAAAAGCTGTAGATGATGCACCTAAAACTGTAAAATCTGCCACCAAGGGGGCAGCTCGTTATCAGAATTTAAGTGAGATTTTGACCCCTGAGCAACTTAACGTGGTTGAAGGTGTACGGAAGGATTTGGAAAGAGGAGCTTTGTCGGATTATCTTTCTTCTAAATCATCTAAAAACGTGTTAAACTCGAATATTAAACTTGACACTCCCAGTATGCTGAGTGTTCCGATAAGCGTAGCTAATTTCATATATAGAAAGTTGGCTGGTAAAATTACTGAAAAGGCAGCTATGGAGATTGCTCAAGAAATGTTGACTCCCGAACTTGCAGCGAAAGCGATTGACTCCGCTCTCAAGAGAAAAGCTTCTACTGATAAAATAGGGTCGTTCTTGAAAAAGGGAACCAACGTTATCGAAAACCCTTTAACTGGAGCATATGTCAATTTCACTAACACTGAAGAGCGAGATAGACGATCTAAGCTTATAGGGAAGCGATGACTGAATCTGAAGCCCTCTTCCAACTAGTGAAAAATATTGACGATTCTGTTAAACACCTTAGAGATGAAATTAAATCATTACATTTGAAATTTGATTCAAGGGTGACCCCTCTAGAGCAAAACCAAAAGGTTACGACTATTGCCACAACATGGGCATATGAGGTATTAAAATGGTCTGCTGTCATGGGAATGGGACTATTAATGGGAAAGTTGAGAATGTTATGAATTTTGATAGAGCGTTTGAAATCCTTATATTTGTTGAAGGAGGGTATGTCGATAATCCTGCTGATACAGGAGGTAAAACCCGATATGGTATAACAGAATCTTTAGCCCGAAGTCATGGATATAAAGGACAAATGAAAGATTTTCCAATACATAATGCTAAAAAAATCTACAAAAGTGATTTCTGGGATTATTTAAAAATCGACCAATTACCTGAAAAAATACAATATATTGTATTTGATGGTGCCGTAAATTCAGGGTGTTATCAATGTATATTATGGTTACAGCGAGCACTGGGTGTCAAAAGTGATGGAATTCTTGGACCAGTTACTCTATCGGCGGCAAAAACTTTCGATACTGAACAATTAATCAAAAGTTTGATTTGTCAAAGATTGCGTTTTATGGTTGGATTATCTAACTGGGGGGTATTTAGTAAGGGGTGGGTTCGAAGAATGTGTAAATTATTAGAAGGAGTGTAAGAAATGGATAAGATTTTTGCTTTAGTGATTCGGCACGTATTGACAGCATTAGCTGGAGGATTGATTGTTAAATACGGAATAGACGGTCAATCAGCTGATGCGATTATGGGCGGAACAAGTGCACTTGCTGGTGTTGTGTGGTCCATATACGAAAAGAAAGATAAGATTTAAACACCTCGTCTTTGTCGGTACTCTTTGATAACACGTCTAAGTGATGATTCAGTTTCACTTTTCTCATTTAGACGTGCTAACTGCACCTCGTCTATGGTATCCACTGTAATAATATGATGGCAAATCACGGGGATGCCTTGACCCTGCCTTCGAATCCTTGCGTTAAATTGGCTATATAGATCAAGGGACCACGTCAATCCGAACCACACTAAAATGTGCCCATGATCTTGAAGACCATCTATCCCGTGGCCCATTGAGGCCGGATGACCAATCATTAAACGACAATCGCCTTTCTTCCATCGCGTCATGGCATTATCTAAAGCCGTTTGGGTTTTACATTCCGTAAGGTTAATAGGGGACAAACTTTTGAATCTTTTCATGATCCTATCAGCATCGGACCGGTACATATAAGAACACAAAACCGGATTCCCATTAGCTTCATCTATGATGTCCTCAAGTGCGTCTAGTTTGAGCTTGTGTACTTCTTCGTACTCAACATTACCAGGCATTGGATATACTGCACCATTTGAGAACTGAAGGCACTTGTTTCCAAGAGCGCTTTTATTAAACACTTCAATTTCTTTCCCATTGTCGAGTTCGAAGAAAAATTGCTTTTCGAGGCTGTCATATTTGGACCGAAGATCCGAAGGGAGTTCAATCCGCACAGGGTTAATTAAAATATCAGGTAATGGGTTATAGTCTTGCGCTGACATCTCAAGTGTAATGTCCCCTATTAGATTTTTGACTTTCTCTTCGGTATCAGGAAAAGGAATTTTTTTAAACGTGCCTTGCACAGTGTGATAAAAGCGTGTCTCAAAGGCCGTTTTAGACGTTCCTAGCCTCTTACCTTTATCTACTACTAAAAACTGACCATGGAGGTCCTTATAACCGTTTGAAGCAGGTGTTCCGGTTAGTCCTGTGCTCCACTCGAAATGGTCCAGGATGTATTTAATGGATCGAACTCGCTTCGTACCGGAATTTTTCATTTTGGATACTTCATCCCACACCACTCCATTGAAAGGGATAGGTTTTCCTTTTTTGATGAAATATTGGTGAAGGGTCTCAGCTAACCATTTAATATTTTCATAATTGATAAGAAATATTTGCCCAGGTCTTAGTAATGCACGGGTACGCTGATCGCGATTTCCTAAAAGGGATACAAACTTAAGATCTTTAGTATGACCCCATTTCAAGGCTTCCTGTTTCCACACAAGTCGAATGACTTTGATCGGGGCTACAATTAAACAACCTCGTAAATGTCCAGTCCCAAGAAGATGGTTAATCGAGGTGAGGGTGACTACGGTCTTACCCAATCCCATGTCTAGCCATAACATCGATTCTGGATGAGTACATTGGAAGTTAACGGCTTTTTTCTGGTAAGGATATAAGGTTTTCATCGAGCGGGGTAATGATTACAAAATTGATCAATAATTTGGTAACCTTGTTCTTTATTATCAACTACAAAGACCAAAGCGCCATTATTCCTTAACGTTGCATGTTCTCGAAGTTGAGAAGGAGTAGGTTTTTCCCCGAGTCTTTTTAGCTCCATGAAGAATATAAAACCGTGACGATTGATAAACATTCGATCTGGAACACTTCGACGGGCCGGACTGGTAAACTTATAAGCAAGATACCCCTTACTTTTGGCTCGGTCGCATATTCGTTTCTCAACGTCTTTCTCTAAAGGATCTTTTCGTATTAAATGAGAGGTAGGCATAACTTTTCTATCTCCTGAGCATAATATTCATAATCGAAATCATAAATTTCGTTTTCTGTTAACTCATTGCAAGGGAGGACCTTCCATCCTGAGCAAATAGCCATTTTTCGCCATTGTTTAAATTCCTCTAAAGGAGGCATCCATTTATACAAATACCCTCCTTCTTGAGAAACGTAATAACGGGTAATATTAGGTAATTGAGTAACCGTATACCCTTCATAAACTAACTTACTAGACCGAGGTACTTTCGCACGGGCCATAAAATCCAAAGGGTCTTTCCATGATCTCAATGTGTCCCTTATAGGTTTATCATATAGAAGAACCTGTTGGGCGATTTTAGGCACTACCAAGTTAGAGTGATTTTGGTGCCACTCTAATTCATGATCATATGCCCCTTTAGCTTTGATTTCCCCATTCAGGTATTCAGCTAAATAATTATTAACGTCCCGAATAAACATACGTTTGTAATAATTCCACTCTAGGTTTAATCCGGTTAGATTTTCCCACCATGATGCAACTTGTTCTAATTTACTTCGGTCACTTCTTCTAACTTTTACAGTCAAACCGTCGGTATTTATCTGAAGGAGAGTTAAATCTGGAATTTGGAATAATTGTTCCGCCAATCGACATAGGAACAATTGACCATTCAAAGTTATTTTCATGGTGAACAGGGGATCATATAAAGGACTGTATTTATTATTGCTATCCCCGTAAGACCCATTTAGTGCAAGTTTCAGCATCTTATTTTCTGCTGAATTTTTCTTATATTTGGTGCGTTGATTATAAAGATCCTCATAGATTTCACAGAATCGAGACGTAAGATGCTCAGGGAAAAACTTGTTCTTGATAGCCAAATTTGGGTAATAGGACGATACATCTAAATCAATGATCTCGAATTCTACATCTTCGGATATTCTTTTGAATTTTACGGAACCGTGAACACCACCTACACCTAGAACAAACTTGAAATCATTAATGGTTACCGAAAGATCTTTGAATACTCCTTTAGTAGACGCAATATCCTGACTCACGAGAAAATCAACAGCCTCTTTAAACTCAGGGCGAAGTGGAATAGCTTTAGGTAATATGGCATCTTTGAGATAAAGATGTGGACGTTTAGTTCCACGTGGAACCCTCTTATTACCTTGAACCGTGTAACACGTAATATTAGATTTCTCCAACTCGGAAATAAAGAAATCTTTTCCAATCTTAGTATCATTATGGTTCATAAAGTTTCTTTTATGTTTGATAGACAACTCTTCTCTAAATCGGATCATATCTAAAGATTCATGGTAGAATTTTTTAGTTTGGAATACATCATAAGCATTGTACTCTTTCAGAACTGTAACCTCTTCTCTGGTTAAAAATTTACCCACTTTGAATGGTAGACTCTGAATTGAAGAGGCTCTCATATTAAACTCGAGTGATTTGAGACTAGTAGAGCGGGCTTTGTTGTCAAAATGATGGATTTTAAATAAGTCCAGTTGATCCACAAAATAATCCTTAGGTGAAATCAAATGTGTAAACGAACGTGTTTCTTCATTGCCTGCTTCGATAATAGCTTCGCACTTTCTATAGATAGTGTCAGGAGAAATCTTACCGTTGGTTAAAATAATAGTATGTAAAATAGGGTAATCAAAGTGGAGGTTGTTAAAACCCACCATTCGACTTTTAGAGTTGCGTAGGTATTTGAGAAACTCTATTAGCTTGTCACCGTCATTTCGCCATTCACTCATCTCAAAATAGAACGTGAATGGCGAATCGCAACACTCGAATGTGATGGTGAAGACATTGGGAAATGTCTCTATGTCGTAAACAAAATCTTTGTTCACTTTAGCCTAACATAAATGAAGGTAAGGACACGTCACTTGAAAAATCAACAACTTCCTCGGAATCAGAAGCGCTGAATAAAGAAGAAGTGTCTTTCTCGCCGTCTCCAAATGCGGAATCATGTTTATTGAATTGAACTGCCAATAACTCGCAACGCAATGCACGACCAAATTTATTATCTTGAACCCATGGTCGAAGAACTACATTAACACGGCATCCGGGATACATCTTACGGGTTTCTTCTAAATACAGTGCGTCATTTAACGAATCCACCACAGTACCATTTGTTTTATAAACCTGAGGTCTTTTTTTACGATTGCATGATATATACATCATGCCGGCATATCCCTCGTAGGGTTCCAAAGTTTCTTTTTTAATCTTCGTTTCACCTTTTCCAAAAAATCGCTTCAGTTTGTCCTCATTGATCATTTGAAGAATGGTGCCCGTTTTGTCTTTCCATGTTTCCAACGCGATGGAATGAACATTATCCATAAGTTTTTTAAAATCGGCATTATCAGGTTCAACTAAAATCTGACAACCGTAGGATGAACTTTCCTTACCAGTGGACTCATTAACAGTTACCCGTGGCTCAATTAAGTGGGGGAAAGACAATCTCACATTATTTAATTTTATCATTTTACTACTCCTCATTCACAGGTTCAAATAATTGATTTAACTCGTTTTCATTGGGTTCTAATTTTACAGATTTTCTGGGGTCTAATTCATTCGCAATAGTCAAAGATCCTTCCGTTTTTATGATGTATTCCTGAGCCAGTGTGGTTAACTGACGAGGTGTTAATCTTTTAACAGTTCCATCTTTTTTAGTCCATCTTAATTTCTCAGCTTGGGCGGGTGATACCACCTTGGTGACTAATACTTCAGACTTGGGAATCCCCATTTTAGTAAGCTTTTCCGCAATTTCTTCTTCGGGTAAGCTCCAGCGTCTAGATCCATTCCCACGAACTAACTTGAACCCTGGAATTTCTTTCCCGAGCTTTAAACGTTTCAGGGCTTCTTCTTCGGTTGAAACAATCAGTTGTTTAAGCAATGGGATCGCTTCCAGAAGTTCTCGCAACTCGTCTTCACTTATAGAATTGGTATCCTTATTGGAGATTTCCTGTACAGTCTCTAGGTTGTCAAATTTAATTCCGATGTCACCAAGCGACTTTGAAATCAAAGAAGAACAGTTGCCCTTAACTGGGCAAAAATGACACTGCTTCTCCCCAGCTATAAGAGGGGCATCCGCAGTGTCAGTTGCATCCGCACAGTCCTTAAGAACCGGAATGTAACTTTTTAGTTTATTGAGTGAAATTATGATACTGTTGACAACATTTTCTCCAAATGTGGCTAATTTGGGCTGAATGATTGTCATTTTCACATAATTCGGTTCATACCCTTCCATTTCACTCAACACCCCCAACGCATAAATGATCATTTGAGGATTTTCGAAAGGATCTACTCTACCAATTCCATCTTTATAATCAATAATCTCCAAGGTTTCGTTGTCAATGAGTTGAACATCCACTGTCCCATACATATCGGATCTACCTACGAGTCGTTCAGGATTAACCTTAGATTCGAGTTTTAGAATAGTGGAAGGAGTGGATACCTCTTTGACATATTCATATGCCAAACGAACTCTGGATGCTCTATCCTCATCTACCTGAAATGCTCCTTCATGGGAAGAGATTGTTTTCCCTACCATATCCTCAGGAGACACTCCAAAACGCAAACAAGAATCTAGGAGAGCGTGGGAATGGGTGCCGTCTACAGCATACGATGAAGTTGTAGAAGGGATAGTCTCTTCCTCTCGAATAGAACCGGGACACTTCATCCACCTATGGGCCTTACTAGGACTTAGTCTAGCGTGACTCATTTGTTTTTGTCCTTTTTGAGTTTTTCAATTTTAAAATAATATTGAATAAATTTCTCTTTGGGAAGTTCACTCATGTGAGTACATCCGAAATCGTCTTTTAGGATTTTCTGAATTCCGGATCCATCTACTGGCCCTAGTTCACCGTATACGGATTGAGTGTATGCGAGTACATCACCAAGATCATTCAACGGAACATGAGGTGGTGTATCAAGAACTTCAGGTGATTCCTCCTTCATGAAAGAAGGCATTTCAAAAGGTGCGGTTAGTGTTTCTGCTTTTGGTTCACTAGGAACGATCTTATTTTCAACAACCTTGTTTTCAAGAATAGGATTTTTGATAAGAGTGGTATCAATAATAGGAATACCCTTTGACGGATCTTTTGCTTTTTCTGAAATAGTGGCCTTTAAATGACCTGCCATAAATGCGGATATCACTTTTTCTAATGATTGGACACTCTCAGTTAATTTTTGAATTTTATCTTCTAGCATAGATAGATTTACCTTTCGGGTCGGGAATAATTGTATAGCGATCATCGATAAAAGCTTCAATGATATCACGTAAAACTTCTGAAGGGTTTCCAAAAACTAAAGCTTTTTCGTAAAACTTGTCTCTAATTTCAGAAGAAATCCGTGTGCATACCTGAGTATCTTTTAACGGTTGATTAGATTTAATGTTAAACTCCTTTCTGACATTACGACTTGCGCTGAATGCACTTATGAGATACATTATCTCACTATGCTAAACAATTGTCAAACATACATTGATAACGGATTCTGTCTAGTTCCAATTCCCCCGGGTTCAAAAGGACCAAATGGTCCAAATTCTAAAAAATGGAATCATCGTGAGTCTGTTTTAAAATCTGCTCAGGATTTGCCTCCAGGTTACGGGGTTGGTCTTGCACACGCGTATTCTGGAACTATGGCCTTAGACGTAGACGATTGGGAAATGGCATTTGAGTTTTTCAAATCTCACGGGATAAATCTTTTAACTCTTTGTGAGTCTGAAGATACCGTAATTATCCACTCGGGTGTTAAAAATAGAACCAAATTACTTTTTAAGATGCCTGGTGGCATTACACAGATAACCAAAAAAATTCTTCAACGTAAAAAAACAGTGGTGGAGTTTAGATGTGCTACCCAAGAGGGCCTCACCGTTCAGGATGTTATTCCCCCCAGTATCCACCCCATAACGGGTAAACCTTACGAATGGAGAGGTCGTGGTTCGTGGATGAACTTACCTGTTATTCCCGATTATCTTTTGAAAATATGGAATGATCTGGTTGTAACTTTAGACACTCTCCCAAGTGTAGATATCCCCGATACGTCTGAAGTGGTAAAAGCTCTAATTAAAATCCCCTCAGATTGCTCACGAGATGAATGGGTTCATGTGGGGATGTCGTTACATTGGATAGGATCTATGTCCGATGAGGGGGACACATACTTCAAGGCCTGGGACGAATGGTCACAATTGAGCAAAGACAAATACCCGGGATATCGTGAATTACGTACTCAATGGAACAGTTTTAAGATTAATAAAGATAATCTTGTTACGGCAGGAACCTTGTTTAAAATTGCAATGGATTATGGGTATTCTGCACCTGAGGAGAACCTAGACTATTTGTTCAATACTAACGGTCCTGTCATGGAGGCTGAGCTCCTCCTACACGGACTTCGTCCTCAACCCCCTAATCCCGATATCACAGTTTTCCCTCCTATTCTACAAAGACGGGCACAAGAAGTTTCCACCAGCGTAGGGTGTGATGTTTTGGTACCTTTATGGGCTGGAATTTCTGCTGCATGTGCGGTAGTGGATTCGCGGATACGATTGGAACTTATGCCGGGGTTCCAGGTTCCACCCATACTATGGATGATGACTGTCGGGGAACCAGCTGACAAAAAGTCCCCAGGATCAAGACCAATGCTCCAGGTTCTACGAAGTCTTGAGGCTGAGGATCGACCACGATTTAAAAAAGATCTACTTGAATGGGAATCTCAAGAGGCCGCTCACTCCTCAGCCAAAAAGCTTTTTCTTGAACACGCTTCATCTCCAGAAGCCCTCTTCGGTGCCGATGAAATACCAGAAGTGCCGGATCTTCCTCCTCAACCTGTTCCTTTGAGAATCACGATTTCTGATATCACGAGTCAAAAACTAATCCGTTCATCAGCAGACCGACCACGCGGACTCCTTTGTTATCTAGATGAGATGAATTCATGGATTCGTAAAATAACGGATAAAAACAGTGGAGAGGATCGATCTTGTTGGGTTGTCAGTTATGAGGGTGAACCTTATGAAATGGATCGTGTGGGTACAGGGTCGATACGTTGTGACAATTTGGCCGTCAGTATTTACGGGAACATACAACCGACAGTTCTTCGTCAAAATATCGTAGGAATGGCGGGCGACGGACTTGCTCAACGGTTTTTACCGGCAGTTTTGAGATCCGGGGAAACTAAATTAGGAGAACCAGTTCCGGAATTTCTTTCACACTCATACGAATGGGAGAAACTACTACGTACCATATATTCGTTACCGGTCCAAACATACAGGTTATCCCAAGACGCCTTTACCGAGTTTAGGAGATTCCAGCAATGGTACGAACACACGAAGCGCGAAGAAAGACTACTCCAAAGCTCCGATGTATTTATGACATCGTTCGGAAAAATAGAAGGAACCACGGGCAGGATTATTCTCATGTTTCATTTAATGGAAGACCCATATAGCACCGTGATTAATGTGGAACTAGTGAAACGAGTTATCTGTTTTGTGCGAACCTACATTATCCCGTCATTGCGATACACTTTTCACGAGATTGGAACCAATGACAGTTTTGATATTTGGTTGGCTAATTATGTACTTCAGTATGCCGACATGAAGAAGCTAACGCTGGCAGATCTTCGCAACGCTACCCGGCGTACGTTGGAGGGAAAGAATGCTCAAGATAGGAATCATATTATCCTATGTGGCATGAGTTTACTTGAAGCAGCAAATTGGGTAAAACGACTAGACTCCAATTATGATGATTTACGAGGTAAAGCACAATGGGCGATCAACCCGAATATTTTGACTCAGTTTAAAAGTCATCGTGAAGAAATTATAAGTATCAAACAGAAGAGGTTAGAAAGTAGATACCGAAGTAGGGTCGCCCACGGTTACGAGAAAACAGAATATCCCGACCCTAACGAGTCGGGATAAATGCGGTCCCACCGACCTAACCCATTAAAACATAAGTAAAAGAACCCTTCAATGTTTAGAAAAGGTTATTGATTGATTTTTTATCTAGTTTGGAGATAATATCCAGTAGTTTTCTAGCGGAACTGTTCATTTTACGGGTTCCGTTTTCCCAGTGGATATAGGTTTGCAAGGGAACTCCTAAACATTTTGCCATTAATGTTTTATTAAATTCCAATGTTTCACGGAATTGCTTCAACTCATTACTTTCCATACTAAGATCTTAAGCTTTTCAAGGTGACGGCTTTTACCCGTAAAGAAGTTTTATTCAACACTTCGGATAAATGACGAATATAATTGAATGCGTCATCACGATACGTGAATATTTGAGTCAATTCACGGGAATCACTTAGAAAAAGAGATAGTTGGTAAGTCATTTTTCTTTTCTTTCTTTTTAACAGGACGTGTGGTTTCATTTAATAACGAATTTAAAATTTTTACTGATTCCATTAAAGTGTGTTCCCATTTCTGGAAATTTAATAATCGTTCTGAAGAGGCTACATTTGAGTCAATAAGGACAGCATGTAGTTTCAAAGATGCCTGTACTAATGCATCATGTGAATCTAGTTGATCCTGTAGTATTTTACTAAGTTTATTCATGTGTTTATGTTACCCTCTGGAGTTTTATTTGTCAATCAATACTATATAAGATTTTCCTAAAATCACTGGAGTCACGGGCCATCAAGAGAGCCTGAGGTTCTACATCATCCCAATCGGAACTTTCCTCGAAATTTCGCAATATTCGAAGTGCGGTGATATGAACCTTTTTCACAGATTTTAGTTTCTTTTTCTCATATCCGAGTTGCTTCAAATTATGTTCAATGACCTCATCAAATAAAGCCCGCTCTTGTTTACCAGGTTTCAAGAAAACAACACCCAATCTGTCATTTAAACTTCTAGATTTTGTGCGAATTTCCTGTAGTTCTTTACTTATCTGATCAAGTCCTTCTTTAAGTCTAAGTTCGATTTCTACGAGAAAAGATGTTTTCATATATCTGTCAAACGACTTGTAAAGCAGTTCGTTGAATAATGCACCAATGAGATTAAGGGCTTCAACTCGAATAGTATCTGTTTCACCTGACTCAAAAGAATCCCGTTTTGTCTTAGATTTAATAAGCTCATATGCAGCTTTCAACTCTTGAAACTCCTGAGGGTCTCCTCCTTGGTCAGGATGGAGAAGCTTAGCTTTATTCCTGTATGCCTTTTTCACTTCTTCGTCGGTGCATGTTTCTCTGGATACGCCTAATATCTTATATGGGTTCATGTGGGTTCCTCCTCTATCTTTTCAGCTATCCACTTATTTATTAAATTTTCGGCTAATTTCCTTTCAAATATAAAGGGGAATCCCGCCAGGCACATTTCACGACCGGACTCACCTAGTATACCGGTTAAAAATATAGCCTCAGGGTCAACTATTTTAACCCTAACGGGATCTTCAATATAGGTATGCTCTTTCAGCCATTCAGGGTCTACCATGAATTTTAGTTTAATTCGCTTCACTTAGAAACCTCCATAATCTCAAAAAATTCAACCTGAAAGTTTGATGCTCCGTCTTCCTCTATATATTCACATCGATAATTATCACGACCAAAACGTTTAAATGTCATGTTGGTTTCTGCTGTAATCGTGAGGTAATCTATTCTTAGTAAGAATTTATTTTTTATAAATTTGTGACCTTTGCCTTTTTGCTTTACGTGATCAGGTCGACAGAATTTAGAGATGTAAAAATTAACTATCATTCCTTCTTTTACTAAATGGTTCTGACTAGCGCGGTAAACTTTTATTCGTTTATTATTCACTTCGGTGCCTCCTTTTTAGGTATAGGCTTAATAATCCATCTATATTTTCGAGAATTCCAATAACCTACTTTTTGAATCAGTTTATCCATTGCCTTCTCTTTTGATGATTCCCGGATACCAAAGCAAAACTTTTTAGATACCGCTGAAAATACTCCAAATGTACATGTCACTTCGGTCCCTCCGGTATCTCCATGAAGTGGGTGAAAGTAAATGTCTCTCCTTTATATTTCATCCATATTGGTCTAGAGAAGATAGGGCCCCAATGGACTATATATTCAAATTCACCGTCTTTCCTACGAGATCTTAAAATAAATGGGACTAATTTATTAATAGGGATGTCATCAATAGGACGCCAAGTCGGGACTAGGTCATGGCGGGTATACTTCTCCTGTGCTCTAAAAATACTTTCTGGTGCCCAAAGACCCCCATTTTTAGTTAATGAGCTGGCATAGATATTATCTGGCATATAATTCATGTTCTTGGCCCCTCCGGATCTCCATAAATTCGATTATTTTAAATTTCTCACTTTTTTCCGAGAACCTATGCCCGCACCTATCTTCCCAGCATTGTATTTCCGCACCTACCCAATGAACCAAGTTAATATCAATGGTGTTACCGTATTTAATTTTAATTAGCACTTCCTTGCCTTTTTTTTTAAATATTTTGACTTCCTCAATCGGTCGCCAGGTACGGACTAGGTCTTTACGAACGTACTCAATATCCTCTGCATACTGCCTCTTAGAAAGGTCGGCCCCCAGTAGATCTACAGAAAACACTGAGGGGTTTAAATAGACGGTTTCTGGGGCTTTAGGCTCACACATTCCACAATCGTGAGGAAGCCCTTCGCAGGCACATGGTCGTTGTGGGTTCTGATTCATTTAAATTCCCCCCCTAATTTTAATATTATTAATATAATAGAAATAATGGGGAGTATAAAAAATAAAATACAACATATAATCATCTTCCATAATAAAATTATTTCACCAAAATCAATCATATTTAATCCCCCCACTTATAAGCCGGATTGGTTTCAGCAGATTCTATATCGTCTGGAAATTTCCAATCAATAAAACTTAGTCCAGCGTCATACCATTTTTTAATAATACCTAGGCCAAATCTATATTCTTTAGATTTTAACCCACTTGATCTTGATCTATGAATAATATTGAGAGCGGTTTCATACTCTGACGCCTGTCTTTTAGCTTTTTTAAAAGCATCATTTATACCGGTAGTAGTAACCTGTGTTAGCACTGGTAAAAAACCTGGATCTACCAGTAGGTGAGAGTATACAATACTTGAAATTGCATCTCGTTTTCTTTTTAAATGTATTTCATCTTTTTCGTATTGATTCATTGTTTAACCTCCGGTTTCCTATAAACATCATGCCATCCCATCAAAGCCTTACAGGCATTAAATCCCATATGAAGTCGCCTATAGGCGGGTGAATCAGGTTCTAATTCTATTTTCTGTTTAGTAGTAAAAAATTCTTCCCATTCAGAAACAGTTTTTTCTTTACATCCTATTTTTACTACATCTCCAAGAACACCAAATTTATATTTGGAACCAAATGAAAAATAACGGTACCCGCGAACGTCCTGGCTCCCGCGAACGTCCTGGCTCCCGCAAACGTCCTGGCTCCCGCGAACGTCCTGGTTCCCGCCAACGTCCTGGTTCCCGCCAACGTACTGGCTCCCGCCAACGTACTGGAGCCCGCCAACGTACTGGTACCCGCGAACGTCCTGGTTCCCGCGAACGTCCTGGTTCCCGCCAACGTCCTGGTTCCCGCGAACGTCCTGGTTCCCGCCAACGTCCTGGTTCCCGCCAACGTACTGGTACCCGCGAACGTCCTGGTTAAGAATAACTTTCAATGAATATTCTGAATATATTTCATCACATTTTAAATTACCGATAATTTCACAATCGCATTTAAAAATTAACTTACCATCAAAAATTAAATCGCCTTCGATAATAGATTCATTGATTATTTTCTCTTTCATTTATCTACTTCCTTTCCATGTAGTTGGTCTAGTTCGTACAAAGCATTACCTAATTCATTAAGAACTTCTATACTTTTAATGTCTCCCTTTTCTGGTTGAACAAACCAATCTACTTTTCTAGCTACTTTTATGACTTGCGTCATTGCGGGGATGGCGGATATTGCCGCAATATAATCTTGTATTTTCCACGGCCCAGGCGTAATTTTGGGATCAAATATTTTCATAATTTCTCCTCTAATAATTTGGGATAGTTGTATGCGTCTCCTTTTAACGTAAAACTATTTTTACGATATGTAAACGTCGCATAGCTATGCCCAAGATGAAATCCGTGACCTATCTCATTGGAGCTATGCATAGTATCTGCCTCTACAAAATATTTTCCAAATTTGAATTCATAAACCTCCCATGGGTAGTATCCTGCAAAAATATCTCCCCCTCTAGACATCTTACCTTCTTCATACTCAAACGAGGCGAAGATAACTCTGCCGCTTTTGTCCTTTAAATTGGTATCGGCTATGGCTAGGGATTCGGGGTGTACTTCAAACCTGTGAAAAATACGGTTTATTACTTCTGTCTGTATACAAAATTTACCTTCATCTCTAACTAGAAATCCCTGAACCCAACCCCATGCATCTACTCTAAACCCTCTAAATTTGATCATTATTACTCTCCTATCAATATATCTAAATACCATCTAGCTTTTTCTAAATCTTGTTTCTCATCGTTCTTCTTACCCGAACGAGTGCCATACTTTAATACGTTCCCTTTTAGGAACCCATTAAACTCATCACGAGATAGTTTTGATCGTATTATATCGATAGTCTCTATACCGCCCTCTGTATAATGAGCTGGTTGGTTGACGGGGTCACTTGATATTTCTTTAGACATTATCAGGAACCTCCTTTTTTACTGTCCATTTTATTTTAAACTTATATCCAGAACTTTTTAGTATATACGCACAGTACCCGTCCCACCGGTGGAAGTACTCGTCGGCTCTAGATAGTCCATTTTCATCGCAATACGCGGCAATACATTTGGCCACCATATTTGGTTTTGTTTTACCATCCCATTCCCAGAATCGACGCTTTGTGGCACCATTTCGGTATAGGAAAGCATCAACGTGTGTCGGATATGTGGAATAGTGTTTTGCGGTAGAAACTCGACCTATCGTGTTTATCATATCTACAACGGTTTGAACGGGATCGGTGATTTTTGATTTATATTTTAATGGCATCGTTATACCTCTAAGATGAAATCGTCATGGGTTGATGTCTAATTTTGGATTTCATTTTGTTTCCTTTCTAATTCAGCGCATCTTTTCATATCAGCCATGGCAGTTTTGTTGCTTTCGAAAAAACGCAACGCCCATTTAACTTCAATTGATGAGCTGACTTTATATATTTTTACCGCCGCCAATATGGGACCATAATAATCCTCTAATTTTTTTCCTTGATCTCCTGCAATGGTAGTCACCCAACCTGCTCGACAATGTGTTGTATCGCAGGTATGCCACTTGCTCATATTAAGCGACCCAGGCTTAGAGGCCGATTCATACACTTTTTGATGAATATTTTCTATTTTTGGTATATATAATCGCTCTTTGTCAATACCACGGCAATTCCAGCAACCACAGCAACCACGGCAATCACTACAATCACTACAATCACTACAATTCCAGCAATCACTGCAATCACTACAATCACTGCAATCACTGCAACCACTGCAACCACGGCAATTCCAGCAATCACTGCAATCACTACAATCACTACAATCACTACAATCACGGCAACCACGGCAACCACGGCAATCCCAGAAATCCCAGCAATCCCAGCAATCACGGCAACCACGGCAACCACGGCAACCACGGCAACCACGGCAATTCCAGCATGCCTTATTTGTATCATTATTTTTTTCAAATTCTGGAAATTGTTGTGCGAATTCAGGGCTAACCCCGTTGACCTCTCTTTCCTTCCGGTTTAAAAATTCTTCATAATTTTTAAAAATAACAGTTTTCATTTATTTAGTTCTCTCATAAGAATCTCACAAAGTTTTAAATGGGTATCATTTTGTTTCTAGTTGTCGGCACTTCTCACGAAATGATTTTTCAACTTCATGGTGTGCACGTATGGAATCACAGTATGCTTTCTGGTACTGAATCGCGGTTATGAATAACCAAGCATTTAAGATTATGGATACGACAAGCCACCAGGTCATGGGTTTACCTCAGTAGGGGTTGTAAGCCTCCCAGGGTAACGATCCGTGGAGGTTCTGTAGTACATATCTACTGTGGATTCTGGAATTTCAATTTCCTCTTCGATTCGGTAGTACCAAAGTGCAAATGTTAACACTAAAACGGAAGCAATGACGGCCAATAGAGCAACGAAATTAATATTTATTTTCATGACTTTCCTTTATTCGAATACTTTAATTATGTGAATTAACTATATCACCACTGGATAAAAATAGTCAATTACTTTTTCAAAAAACGAGTATGAATATTGACTACGCATTTTAAGGATCTTATCCCTAATCTTGGATAGTCTTATATACAACGTTTTCTGAATTGGTTTAATAAACTTAATCTCATGAACTAGGGATAAAGGAGCCGTGCTAGTATGAAGTGCCTCAATCAACTTCTTATTAGCTGATTCCCCATGATATTTCTCCACATAATCATGACATTGACTCCCGATTGTTTTAAAATCATCACTTCCCCTCAAAGAGGTAGATCTTCTAAAATACGGCATATTAATATCTTGACCAACTCCGATAACCACTTGATCGCATAACCATGAAAACTGATAACTGTCTTCTTTTATCCTCTTTTCTGAATAGTCGACCAGTACCGTGGCTACGCCTAGATGGCCGGCTTGGAGTGCACTCGTTCCCATTGCAAAGACGACATCCATTGTTTGTATAAGGTCGGGTAGTTTACTTGGTTCTACGAATCCGTGAAATGTGATATTGAAGTTCAACCGGTTGGCTAAAGCACGGATTCTTTTTTCAGCTTTACCACTACCGATTATGTGAAAACTCGTGTTTTTTCTTTTAGACATGTCGCGGATGATATATTCTAAAATGTGAATTTTAAACGAGTCTAGACGACCCACCCACGCGATTCTAGGTACCTCATTAGTTTTTTTCTCGCGAATTTGATCTTTAAAGTCAACCATCAAAGGCACCACTTTACCGGATATCCCCAAAACGTACTCAGAACACGCGAGAGTATTATAGTCCATGAAGATCAGACCATTTTTTTCATTCAGATTATTGAGGATACTTTTTATCGTGGAACCCTCAGCCATCCAATTCACGTATTTTCGTAAAAACGTATACCCGAATCGTGTGGAAATGTAATGCACGAATGGGGTAAATGACATAAACAATTCAAGTGTATGAAGCGGCCATACGACTAATTTAGTTTGAGAGGGGTAAATTAGGTTAGGGATTTGCCCAATTGATGCGCCACCACATAGTAGAACCCCGTTATCGTAACATTTGAAACGATATTCAGTTGATAAGTTGTGCAGTGTTACACCTGTAACCGGTTGTAATTCGAATAGGTTTTCACACGCTCCAGGTTGAAGCAGCACGTGAATATCGAATTCGTGTTTTAGTCGTTCAGCGATAGAATGAAACAAAGTTTCCGCTCCACCTATGTAAGGTGAGCATCCGGGAAATAAATATAGTTTCTTCATTGTTCATTGTCCTCACTATTAAGATGATACGTAAATGGTATACCCAAGGTTTTACATATACACGCACAACATTTGGTGTGGTAGGTAAGCAAATAAAAGAGTATGAGCGACTCATTCATAGGTGTAGCCAATCCCTTGAATATCGAATTTTCGAAAAGTTGTAATAGCCTAAGTTTTTCCTCTACTTCCTTTTTCAATTGTTCACTATCCATTCTAATACCTCCATAATTTCATAATTCGAACGTTCACCAGCAAACTTAAAATAAGTTTCAGGTGATTTATTGTATAACCGGATCAGGTTGAACGTGGTATCTTTGTCCATTAGTACCCCCTTAAAATAAACGTGTGTAAATCATCATCATATGTGATAAGCTCCGAAGAATCCGCTTCAAGTAAATCTCTAAGCTCGTCATTATCAAACTCCTCAGGGTCAAATGAGAAATCATCGGGGTCGGGGCTAGGAATTTTTATCGATTGCTTGCAAGCATCACAAATTAGCGGCTTCACATATCCAATCCGCTTCGCGACAACAAGCTGCTGATCTTCAGTTAGAACTGCAAGACTTTCTATTAAGAGGCGGTGAATTGATTTGTCAGACATGGCGTCTGTAATAAACTCTAGCGGGGTTCGGGATGTCATTTAATTAATCCATTCTTTTGGTATTTCGAAATTCCAAATTTCATTTTCTTTGCAACGATAGCATAAAAACTGATCAAATAATCCCAAGAAAACCTCTTTAAAATCGAAGTATAATTTTTTTTGGCAGTGTTCACATTGGCACATATTTAAACCCATTGAACATTTAAAAATACGCTTATCAATGTAAGTGAATTCGGTCATTCGCATGCTCATTTAATTACCCTCTATTTCACAATATGATCTCATTAGTTAATCTCCCTTAATTCGTCTAGCGTATACATGCGTTTTCTTCGAATTCTTTGACCGATTTTACCCATACAGGTTTTGAGTTTTCCCCTTCAATAATTGCCTCCCCTCCATCTAGGAGGTGAGTCTTTAATGCTGAGACCGTCCAGAGAGCCATTTTAGGGTGCAATATTTTTTTAGTCATGGCCCTGTTCATCTTTTTAGAGTCATTAAAAAGACTATTTCTATCGTGAGAATAGTCGGATTGCATGACCTCTAAAACTATAACCCCATCAATTTTTTCAGTTTTAATAATTGTGGGTTCTGGGTAGTTATATGGTATGTTTTTAAAATCATTACTTCGAAATTTTGCGTCTTGTTCCGTTAACCCTAGTTGTAAATAATATTCTCCGTCTGGCAGGTAACACGGTGAATAGTGTATAAGTATCATTTAAATCCCTTTCGTGTTTAACTTTCGGTCTCATTGTGAATTACGTATTTAAAAGTTTACCATTGAACCAAATCGGGGGTGTCCACTTTGTGACTGCCTTTGTCCCAGATCTATAGTTATCCCCAAATAACGTTTTCCCCATAAATAAGCAATTTTTTATGCTGCCTTTAGTTACGGTCCGAAAATCACCGTTATGAAAAATAACATCCCCTGGCCTTATTTCATCAATATGAACTTTTATTGCGCGATCTAAGCTATGCATTTAATTCTCCTCAATTTCTGTGATAGTTGATAAAAGTTCCACCGATTTATTGTACTCAGAAACATTTATAATATGTTTTTTATACCGTTGCATTTGCTCCTCAATAGTATTATTTATATCGTCTAACCAGGTTTCTGGTCGTAAAACAGATATTGTATAATTCGGGTTTATTTGTATTTTAGAGTCGGACAATTCATGAGAATAAATTACATCAATAGCAGTATTAGATAAAATACTGAGTTGTATTTTAAATTTATTTATTTCGCTTTCAAAATCGGCTTTTACGGCGTAATTGTATGAATGCCAATACCAATAATAAAAGGGGCATTCTAGTATTTTTACTGACCCATTTGTCAACTCATCCCAAAACTCTCTAGCTGTACAGAATTCGCCGTATTTATTTCTGATTTTCATTTAATTTACTCCTGCAAGTTGTTTTTTTGAATTGTATTCCTCAATTTTAATATAGGCATTGACCGCGTCATTGACGCATTTTATTCCTATAACGTTTCCGGTTCTGGCGAATTCCCGATTTAACCTAGTCAAAGTCTCCTGGCTACAATTAGAGACGTTCACAAACTCAGTAGGGGACAGTAAGGCCATGAAATATTTAGCCTCTGATTTAAAGTAAAACCACTCGTCCATAATCTCAACCCACTCCTTATCTATTTTACGAGATACCGTTATCCAATAAACGCGCTCCCTAGATTCGGAATTTATATCCCTAAAGGTTGTTCTCCAGCCCCAGTCTAATTCAATCACATCTTGATCTGGATTATATTCGATCGTTTTTATTGTTTTCCATTTTTCATAGTAGCCTAGACAGCCTGAAAACTCATGTGGTCCTGTTATTTTTATCATTAGTAATTCTCCCTTTCTATTATATAGATGAGTCTTGATCATCCCTGTCTCAACTCTATATCTATTATATACCCACTGGTGACTATTGTCAAACCTATTCTTTTTAGGGGTACGTGGTTACGCGGTACAAAATGTACCCGTTTCCCCGAAACGTGATTTTTAAATTAAAAAAGTCGAATTTAAAAATACTAAAATCTGAGATCTAAGAAATGGGATGAAGTTGTACCAGAAAACCACGTCGAGTTACCACGTGCCACCACGCATTTGCTTTTTCGCTCAAATCTCACCACGCATTCACGTTTTTCAGAACCACGCATTCACTTTTTCACGTTTTTCGTGGATATTTGGGGTGATTTTTACCACGTATAGTTACCACTAGTACCACGTGTTTACCACGTATCAAGGTTTTCACTGGTTTTTGTCTATATTCGTCCAACAAGTGATTGACACTACCTATGATACGTGATACTCTATATAACGTTGAGACAGAGGATGGTTAAAACCTCCACTGACCCACATAATCCACGATCCGCGTTTATTCCCCTTTTCACGGATCGTGGGTGCACTGATGATCAGGGATAGGAAACGTGGCTTCATGACGCGTGTTCAGTGATAATCAGTACCCCGGAGCCCGGGGGGGGACAGGGCCCTGAAGATGGTGAAAAATCGGCGGAACAACCGCGATTTCGCTGAAAAATTTTTTATATTTTTGGAAAATCACCAATGGATAAATCAGATGAATCGTGAAACACCTCTTCCTGATTGGTTGACCGTCGAAGACCCAAATATCAAGGCAACTCCTACACAATTAGAATTAACCCGACTTCAATTTGAATTGATGTTTCCGATTGTCATAGACAAAGTTTCTCAGGGTATTCCATTAAGTGCTATTTTGGAAAAAGATGTACGGGATATCAATAAGGGTGACTTTATGCGGTGGATTATTCGCTCGTCTAGTCGCAAAGAACAATATTATGAGGCACAAGCAATAGGCGCTGAAATTATTTCGTCTGAGATGATTTCCATAGCAGATGGGGAAGACAATGAATTGGAAGATATTGCTAGATCTAAACTTCGAATTGAAACCCGTAAACACCTTATAGGAATATGGGATAAAAAACGATTTGGTGAAACCAAACAAGTAGAGGTTGGTGTAATCAGCATATCCACTGCATTAGCAGATGCTCAAAAGAGAATACAAATTCCTACATATTTAAACGAGGGATCCACTCATTCTGACCACTCGAAATCGCATGATGAAATCCTTGATGCCGACTATGAAGAAATCACATAATGCAAAAACCTATTTACTCAGCTAAAGAGGAACAAACGTTAATGACTAATTTATGGTCGTCTGTATTACGAGATGATCCTGAACTATTTGTCCGATACGCATTTCCATGGGGTGAGAAAAACACCCCTTTGGAATTTAAAACTGGACCTCGTAAATGGCAAACTAAAATACTTCGTAAAATAAAAGCACACATTCTTGTAAATAAAGGTCAGATTGATTTCGACGTCATTAAAGAAGCCATTCGGTCTGGGCGGGGGATTGGTAAATCTTGTTTGATCGCGTGGTTAATCTTATGGATGCTAACCACGCGAATTGGATCCAGTGTGATTGTAAGCGCAAATAGTGAAAACCAGTTACGTTCGGTCACATGGGGTGAGTTAACCAAATGGTCGATCATGTGTATCCATTCCCATTGGTGGGAGATTTCCGCCACTCGTCTTGTTCCCGCTAAATGGTTAACTGATTTAGTGGAACGGGATTTGAAAAAAGGAACACGGTATTGGGGTGCTGAAGGTAAATTATGGAGTGAAGAGAATCCCGACTCGTATGCGGGAGTTCACAACCATGACGGGGTTATGTTGATATTCGATGAAGCTTCGGGTATCCCCGATTCGATTTGGGCGGTAGCCAAAGGATACTTTACTGAAAAGATTCCCGATAGATATTGGTTTGCCTTTTCTAACCCTCGGCGCAATACTGGATACTTCCACGAATGTTTTAATAACAAAAGTGAATTTTGGAATACACATACAATTGATGCCAGAGATGTCGAAGATACCGATAAACGTATTTATGAAGAAATTATGCAAGAGTACGGTGAAGACTCGGATGAAGCCCGAGTTGAAGTTTACGGGTTACCTCCTGATATTGGAGAAGATCAATTCATGTCGGCTTTTGATATCGAAGAAGCATGTAAACGTAAAGTTGAACTAGATAAAACAGCACCATTGATCGTAGGGGTAGACCCTTCCGGTGGTAAAGGTAGAGACAGTACCGCCATTGTGTTTAGACAAGGTAGACAAATAACAAAAATATTGCGATATAAAGAAGGTACCATGAGTATCGTAGGTCGAGTAATTGACATTATCCGAGAATATAATCCAGCTATGGTAAATATTGACGAGGGAGGACTCGGGGTGGGCATAATCGATAGACTCCATGAACAACGATATAAAGTGGTTCGAGCAGTTAACTCGTCTTGGAAATCTAAAAAACCGGCACAATTAGCCAATAAAAGAGCGGAAATTTGGACAGCGGGTAAAACTTGGCTAAAAACAGGTAGTATCCCTAACGATAAAGTTTTAAAACGTGACTTATTGGCACCTAAGAAAAAATTTAACTCGAAAGGGGCAGTATTAGTGGAAAGTAAAGAAGAGATGAGAAGTAAGGGAATTGCGTCTCCAGATTCCGCGGATGCGTTTACTTTAACTTTTGCATTTGATGTGGCACATCTTAAACATGAAACAAGAATAGTCCAACGAATTACAATGTCGGAAAAAGGAGTTGCGACTTCCTGGATGTCCGCGTAATATACTTTCATGAAGAATCCTAAAAAAGATACCGAAGAAGAAATATTATCCGTAGCCAGGGAAAGATTTGAAACAGTCCTGGGGGCATATTCTAATACACGTATAGATCAAGTAGATGATTTGAGATTTTTGGCAGGTTCATCGGATAATCGTTTTCAATGGCCTGACGATGTACTCAATACAAGATCGGCACAAGGCGGACAAAACATTTCCGCTCGACCTTGTTTAACTATTAACAAACTTCCTCAACACGTTAACCAGATAACCAATGACCAACGTCAAAATAGACCTTCTGGAAAAGTTATTCCTGCCGACGATGGTGCCGATGTTGAAGTAGCAGAAATTTTAGATGGTATGGTTCGCCATATTGAGTATATTAGTGACGCAGATGTTGCTTATGACACAGCATGTGGGAATCAAGTTGCTCATGGTGAAGGATATGTTCGTCTTCTTACTAAATTCTGCGATGATAAAACATTTAATCAAGATATTTTCATTGGGAGGATTCAAAATAGCTTTAGTGTCTACCTGGATCCTATGATCCAAGATCCTTGTGGATCAGATGCTAAATGGGCGTTTATTACTCAAGAAATGACACCTAAAGAATATAAATCAATATGGCCCGACTCAGACCCTATTTCCAGTGTTCAGGATGCAGGGGTAGGAGATGAAACATTATCAGGATGGGTAAATAAAGATCTTATTCGAATTGCGGAATACTTCTATGTTGATTATGAAATGAAAACTCTTAATCTGTATGAAGGGGGCGCTACTAGCTTTAAAGGAACAGATGAAGATTTTCAAAATTTAATGCAGTTTGGTACACACATCAGACAAAGACAAGTTAGAACTGAAAAAGTTAAATGGTGTAAAATAAATGGGTATGAAATTTTAGAAAAAGGTGAATGGCCTGGAAAATATATTCCTATTGTTCGTATTATCGGTAATGAGTTTCTCATTCAAGGTAGAAAATATATATCGGGTATTGTACGCAATGCTAAAGACCCTCAAAGAATGTATAATTATTGGGTGAGTCAAGAAGCAGAGATGCTAGCATTAGCTCCAAAAGCCCCTTTTATCGGATATGGTGGACAATTTGAAGGATACGAAAATCAATGGAAAACAGCCAACACGGTTAACTATCCTTATCTTGAAGTTAATGCAAACGTTACAGATGCAAATAATCAGGTTTTACCTCTTCCTCAACGCGCACAACCTCCTTTAGCACAAACAGGTCTAATTCAAGCTAAATTAGGTGCGTCTGATGATATTAAGGCCGCAACTGGGCAATATGATTCGAGTTTAGGTCAAACATCAAATGAACGATCGGGAAAAGCTATTCTCGCTCGTGAAAGACAAGTTGACACTGGTACATATCATTACGTTGATAATTATGCACGAGGTGTCAGATATTTAACCCGTCAGATTATCGATCTTGTTCCTAAAATCTACGATACTGAACGTATCGCTCGTATCATTGGGGAAGATAAAATATCATCCATGATTAAAATTAATCCTGATCAACCAGAACCTGTTAAAAAGATACTGGATGAGGAAGGTAACGTCATTGACAAAATTTATAATCCTGGAGTGGGGACATATGATGTATGCGTAACGACAGGTCCGAGTTACTTAACCAAACGCCAAGAATCACTTGAATCAATGGCTCAATTATTACAAGGTAATCCTGAATTATGGGCAGTAGCAGGTGATTTATTCATTAAGAATATGGATTGGCCAGGTGCTCAAGAGATTGCAAAGCGTTTTGCTAAAACAATCGATCCTTCCTTAATTTCGGATGAAGATGAATCTCCTCAACTACAAGCTGCTCAAAAACAAATTCAAATGCTTGGGGAAGAAGTACAAAAATCTCAGCAAATGCTTATCAACATTAGTCAGTCTTTTGAAGCTCAAGAATTAAAAATAAAAGCTTATGACGCTGAAACAAAAAGATTGGCTCAAATTCAATCAGGATTAGATGAAGACCAGATTCAGCAAATCGTAATAGGTACAATTCATAGCATGATGGAAACAGGAGATATTGGTGGAAGTACGGATATTGAAGAGCCCGCATTACCTTCAGTTCAAGAACCAGTTGAAGGAGTACCTGAACAAGTGTAGGATGATGACAATATTGTTCAATCTAAGGATATTTTCATGGAATTATTCAATCCGGCAGCGAATGCTACATTTCCTGCTCAAAGTGTAGCTTATACTGGAACAGCAGGTTCAACAAGTGGATGGTCAGCAGGTCCCGAAGGTGTATTAATTTGGTCCACTACTTCTTGTTATGTTGAAATCGGAGAAGACGCGGTTGCCACTTCGGCAAGTACCCCCATTCCACCTTTTACTCCTATTCCATTTAAAGTTCCAGCAGATGTATCTGGGAAATGGAGAGTAAGCGCCCTTCAATTAACGGAAGGGGGTACTGTATACGCAAAACCCACTAATATCCGATGAGTTTTAATGTTCAAAATGCAATATCACTTGGAATAAGTGGAGTTATAACTTTTCTGTCCAATATGCAAGGAACCACCTTAACAGGTAATCTTTTACAAGAAGACGGAGGAAATCTTTTACAGGAAAGCGGATTTTTAATCCTTTTGGAGTAATCACATGGCAAATTTAAAAATTTCTCAATTACCGGCAGCTACTACTCCCGTATCAGGGTCAGAACTAGTTCCTATTGTTCAAGGTGGTGTTACTTCAAAAGTATCGATATCAGACCTTTTCACATTTAGTTCTAATTTTACATTATCTGGTACGGCAGTAGAGCTCGCTTCAAGTATTGATGTCAATGCTGCAAGTGCGACAGTATTGCAAACCCCTCGAGATATTGGAGGGGTGTCATTCGATGGGTCATCATCAGTTACCCCTCGTAACATTGAAGTTAATCAGTATACTTTCACCCCTCCTTCAGGATCAGCATATCTTTTATTTTCACTTGATAGTGGTACTGCAATTGTTAGTGAACCTTACACAAATTCTGGATTATTATATGATCCATTAAATAATATTTTAACGGCAAATGCATTTGTAGGTGGACTAAACGGGACGGCAGATTCTGCTTATGATTTAGTTAATAT